>ERZ1740055.492-NODE-492-length-10975-cov-7.757784_pt1 | contig 10975 bp, 4 predicted proteins | sample MGYA00581747_ERZ1740055 | MGnify/ENA primary metagenome ERZ1740055 (study PRJEB43018, sample SAMN04849739) | marine metagenome | isolation source: floating plastic debris | place: Pacific Ocean | collected 2008-08-28 | study: EMG produced TPA metagenomics assembly...
ATTATCAACACTCGAAGATAAAATCCGTATCTCCACACAGCCATGTAATATCCTCCATTTGCTGCATGTTAATACCTGATTTTTTTTGTTTTGAAACTCTTCTGATTTCATTTTGGACTTTAACAAGTGATTTTGTGACTTAGTTTGGGAAGGGTACCCAGGGGGTGTATTGTTATAGTTCAATGAATTCTTCCAGTTTTCATCAACACCAAGGCTCCATAAAACTACAGCCACAGCTTTATTCCTTTAAAGAAGCCATACTAATCTAAAATTGAAAATTAATGAATAATGAAAAATAAAAAATTCCCTCACCAGTTTTCTAAATATGGCTGACAAGAAATATGAAGTTAACATTCGCTGGCCAAAGCCAAAGGATAGTTAATACTGCATTCGCGGATACCCTCATTTGACAGAACTTTTAATGAACAAATTGCGTTCATCCATTAAAGTCAGATTTAATAGAAATGTAAAAGTCTTGACTAGATGAAAGAACTACAAAAAGTTTTAATCAACTTTATGCCATTTCAAGAAAACAAATTATCAGTTTAAAGAATTCGTTACTTCATATTCTGACAGAACTGCAAGACGCAACTGGAATGAACTCAAAATGCTTTCCATACGGATTCAATGATCATCAGTTGTCAAAACAGCATCACTACGAAGTGTGTAGACATTGTTTTCATTAAAGTACAAGACGGATGAGATCGTGTTTGTATGTTACTCACTATGCAACAGACTACTGAGCCAAATTTTTGATGATCTTATAATAAAGAAAATTTACGGTTCTTGAACAACTGCAGCACTCGTGTGTTAAAATGCTTGGCTCAGTATTGATATAGATAACCTGTAAGATTTTATGAGCATTTGCATGTCACTCTATTTTACCAAACGCGTCGTTATAACCCAAGGAACATAATTATCCATCATGAGAAATTTATTAAAACGCTTAATATTAGTTGCGCAATAGTGGAAACTGGAATAACCTAGTTAGAGCTCATGAACGAAAGGCCGGCAACAGGGTTATCTGTAGATTGCGATTGTATATGAAAAAATGCATATGCAATATTACTCCTTTTGCCATTTTTGAAAGCCTTTCCTTTTGTACCGAAAAATTAAAAACGACTCTGAAGTTTGTTGCTTTTAAAAATAAAATAAAAAAATGTTGCAAGAGTTAACTGTTCGGCAAAAATTTACTGGTGATCTTTTCCAAGTGTTTATATAGCCTTCGGCAAGACTTAGTGAGCTGTAAAGTCGCCCGGTAAAAAAATAAACAACGTGGGAATCAGAAGAAACTGATTTTATGAATTTCAATCTGTTTCAAAAAATGCAACAAGCAAATGTACGGAATTGACATTGTTTTAAGGCTGTACAAAGGAATTTATTCAAATATTCTCAAACTAATAAACATCTGCCTAACCGTTCTGTTTTTATGTCTTTTGTGCTGGCAATAATATCTCCGCGGAAGCGTGACATTGTATAAAGTAAAGTTTGTTTTTTATTGACTTCGCTGTATGACTATAAAAAGCATCACTGCCTACAGCAACTACAGATTGGCCGAACAGCTTGACGAACGACTTAAAAATGTGCAGCATGCAAGACGAGCTGGAGTCTCTCTTGTTGAACGAGGAAGAAAAATCTGACTCTGCTGCAGATGAAAAGAAAGGCAAAAAGAAGATCAAACGCCGTGGTCCGAGACTAACAGGAATAAGCAAACAACGTCGGGTAGCTAACGCAAGAGAGCGAAAGCGAGTCCATATTCTGAACTCGCACATTGACGCCCTTCGCAACTTGCTGCCGTTACTACCACATGAAAAAAAGCCAACAAAAACTGAAACTATTTGGAGGGCGGCCACATACATTTCCTTCTTAACAGAAGTGCTAGAGTCTTCAGAAAATGGCAGTGAAGTGGCTAAGGATGAAGATTGTCTCGGCGATGAAAGACAATTATTGGCCAACACCTGGCAACAACTTTTTGACTTTGATGGTAAGAGAGTTTTTGTTGCGCAGATTATATCGTAAAAGATAATTATCTTTAATTTGGGTTTTGTGCGTTCCCGAATCATTTTTCCTTTGTTGCGGAACCTTTTTGTTCCTTAATCCCCAAATTTGCTTTTTTCAGTAAACTCGGAAGACGGAGAGTTTGATGACAGCTCGCTGGAATCAATTAGTGTGGAAGACATAGTCGATTTCGCAGGTAAAGCATATAGGCAGATATTTTACAAATTTTGCTTCTTGCTTATAGATTAATTATATAGGTGCCGTTTCGAATTCAGAAATAAGATTACATTCAAATTTTCAAACCTTTTAAAGAGAAATCTAGAAAACCAATTTATTTTTTATAAAATTCTTTCACTTTTGCCAATAATTAGGCCTGATAATTATCTCTTGATTGATTGATTTATATTTCCCACATGTTTTAGATTGTCAAGGCGCTTTGGATGCACACTTCACGCCATTAAACTGCCCCTGTTAGAGAGACATACTGGGATTAGTGTGTCCAATAATACAACTGATTACGTGGTGCCTAGACTGCAGACAGCAAAACCAACTTGTCTTCGGTGATTATTCACGAAGGAGAACCAACACTTAACTCTTACTAAAAGAACATAAGTGTATTCAGTGTTTATATACTAAACTATTGAATTAGTGTTAATCGTTCGTAGAAATTAATTTACGTCGCATATTTACTTTCTTTTTAAAACTAAAAGCTAAAAAAACATTTCGATTAGACACTACCTTTCAAGGTGGCCACTGAAAATCTGTATAAGCAATTTCATTTGCAGTATTGATATTTACTGCATGCTTGTTTTAGCCACCTGTTATGTTTGTTATCACAGCAAGGTATGCTTCATTCTGTATCAGAATTCTAGAATATTTCAAATAACAGTTCGTTTGGACTCGGCGGTTACTTCGTTTTACAGAAGTGTAACTTTTTTTATTAAATTTTATTTTCTTCTTGTAATTAAAAACATCATCGACTAATAAAGACTGGTTTTGACTACAGAATGCCGTGTGCCGTCCAGTGGTTGTTCCGTGCCGTAGAGTGTATGTCAACTTTAACTGAAAAGTTTTGACAGCCAATGAGTAAAATCATTAGTAGTACAGACACACAAGTGGAGTTCAATCAAAGTGATCAAAATTTTCTACTGTGAACAGAGCCAACTTTCTGAGGGATTGTCAGTTCGCCGATTGTACAAAAATTCAAAACATAACTTCCCAAATTAGTTTGACCTTTAAAGTTGTGTCTGATCTACTGAGTGCAGAGATTTTGCATGAAGAAAGTTCGCAATTCTCATTTCTCAAAAGAAATAATATCTATTGGCACTGACCTTCCCTGATAAAGCTTTTCCCCTATGAAAAAATGCAAAGAGCAACAGACCTTTTACAGCAAATTATAATAGTTTTTTGCTCGCAAAAATTTACTTGTTTCAATTAATCATTTAGTACGCAAACTCGGCTTAGCGCTGTTTTTCCCTTCAACAGGAGAAAGACAAACTATACCAAAAAGTACCTAGAAACGGTTTAGTATCTAGAAATAACGTTCACTGGGTAAAATAGAACGGTATCTTTTGGTATCTGATATTAACCTCAAATATTTACTAATTACCGCGAATCCGTAATTAATACTAATTAGTTTCTTGAGACATAATTAACCTAAATGATTGTGATTGATAAAACTCCACCAGAGGCAAACTTTAGGCTTGTTTATTGCAAACCAAATGGTGGTGAACAGAACTGTAGATAAAGCTAGTCGCCAGCTTCTAAACTATAAGACATGAGAACACATCTGACAAGTGTTTCGAAATTCCTTGTTTCTCATATCTGAACTGTTCACTTAAAAACTTTTTCAAACATAATATTAACGCATAATTTTGATAATAAAGATTTGTTATTTTATAATAATTAATTTAATTACGGTATCAGTGGAACATTCGACACCTTAGAAAACATAACAGAGTAATAATGTAAAAGGCAAATTAGTGGAATATCATTATCTCCGCCAGAAACTATAAAACTTGCTTTGTCGTGAGCAGTGTTAAAACTGTTGAAGTATTTAGGGTTTTTTTCGCTGTATTTTCTGTCCATCGCAATTAGTTTAATGCTTTGCTAGCTTTGATGAAAAGGCCTGCGGTATTAATAAATATTTGTTCCCTAAAACAGATATCTTTAAAGAATGCAACAATCTGATATTTCGTTGCACTCTTCTTTCTTTATTAGACTGGAAGAACGTTATTATTCTTTAAAAAGATGTGAAAGAAACTTCTTGTTTCTCTGAACAAGTTTTTTTGTAGTGGAACAGTATTTCCTTATCGCATTTTTCTATTGTAACAAGAAACCAGCGAGAATTCAGCCAAACCCTAGTTTCCATGCAAACGCTATATACTTCTATCTAGTAAGCTCGTTAAATTTGCACCATAAAATTCCATGTTTGTTCTTTGTATCAGCAGTGTTTACACTGTCCATTATACAAATTTATTGTTAAGGCTTTTCAAATATTTTCTTTGACGCGGAGATTGGGATCGCTTTTTCAAAATCTTTTAAACAACTAGCAGATAATGAACTCATTTCCATGATTAACGACTGCAAAGTTCGTGACCGATAGCGCTAGATGTTAGTGTTTAAAAAGAATTTAGGGTTTTTGTTTTGGTTAGAGTCTTTTTACATTGCATTGTTTGAGATCAAACTGACAGAGCGATGCAGGGTTTTAATGTTGCCCAAAGACCCCCTGATGGGCTAAAGACCGTCCCTCCAGGCAGCCGGGGTATTTTACTTCTTCTAGCAGCAAGCAATTAATAACACTTTCATACATGGTTAATCCCAAACAGCCACATCGGTAACGCCCAGTGAAGAAAGCTTAGTTTTACCTCAATACAAGTTTAAAATCACAGCACATTGGAAGACATGAAAACAGCATCCAAGAAAGAAGCTTCAACTATTGCAGACTGAGAAACGGCAATGTGAGATTTTACTGGCTGGTCAACTTAGCATCAAAGCGACAGTTTGTTATACAGTTGTTCTAAATTTAAAAAATATATCTTGTAACTGAATTACTTTTTTTTAAAAAGACGAACTGGCACAATGAAAACGTGGATAAATCAATCTGAAAGACTTCTGACCATGTTTTCGGTGGAAATACTGGTAATTAATGGATCTCTTCACATCGTCATAAATACAGTAGACTTTTAAATCCGAGTAATAATACGAGATTTCAAAGCGCGCACTTATTCAAGCAAACATGTTGTGGAGAGGACGAGATTTCAAGCAAAAGTTGTCCTCTGGACAATGACTGAATGAGTTTGCTGGAAAAGGCGCGCACGCCTTAAAATTTCGTACTCGAATCTAAAGGTCTCTATTGTGTTTTTAAAAGTTTCGCACTCTACCTCCATCGTTCTCCTCAATATATTTGAACTATATCTTTTAAAAATTAAATGCAGCCGCTTGGATGGTGTAAATTATTTGCATAAAGCATCTTTTTACATATGATTTTTTCTATTGGAAAAAGTTTGAGGACTCTCTGCGCCCTGCTGAATAATTTTCACTGGTTTGTTTTATTTTCAAGTAATCCCTGATCGCGAATATTTTGCTCTCTTTTAATATTTTTTGTTTGTTCGCTTGCAGTGATTCGTTTATTTTAGATTCTGTTTGTTTCCAAGACGCTTTAAAGGGGGCAACAAATCGTATATCAAAAACGTAAGAAAGGAAGAACAAAAAATCTCTTATTTATGGTAGGATACTTTTCTTTACGTATTGCATATCGAACAATGTTTTATGTTTTACATCATCTGTGTATGAAAAAAATATTGTTTTACCCTTCGCAAGATTGTTTTTCTTGGCTGTCAAAGCGGCGCTTAATTAGCTTCAAATAGTTTGAGATGAAGTGAGACCACGAGACCAATGTATACGGATGATACGCAGTTAGAGTCAACATTTAGGATCTGAAACTGCGTGCACACTAGGTCTGAATTGTTAATTGGAAGCCACGTTGTGCGAGCATGTTGGCACGCACATTTATCATGGTAATCATCTTCGTATAACACAAAAACAAACTTGCTGAAATATAATGGTCAACGTAAAAATCCCCTTAATGTTATAATTCTTGCTGGAAAGACAACGGAAAGACAAACATTGTCAGTGGAAACGTTTGTAACAACTACTTTTAAAACCTTGCATTCCCTTTATTCTTATGAAAAATATTACTACTACTCAGAACAGGCTTAACTGTAGTAATTGTTCGCATAAGACTACAACAGCACCGTATGTGGTCCAGGTTTTAATAATGTAAAAAAATTATGATTTGTTTTTGCATTTGTTATGACTCAAAGATGGTCGAGATGAAGCAGTGGGCAGATATTTTCAAATAAACGGTAAAAAAAAAAAACAAAAAAACAAGCTAGACTTTTGTTTCTTATCACTTGAATTCTGTTAAAATGTTATTAGTATTTCTGCGGAGAAAGAGGCAATAAACTTTTTTTTTTTAATAAATGGAGCATTTCAAGAGATGTTTAGTTTAACATTTTACAGTCTCACCCAGAAATCTTCCAAAAATACAAACGAACTGTTTCTACGATCTATTTCAAATCATTAGTGCTTCCGTCAAAGGAGAGGCACACGTGCGTTCTCTGTATATAAAAATCACTGCGAGAAATTCGAAATGTTACGAACCACTAAACTCGCCTCCGGCTGAACTCGACAAGGACCAACGATGAGCCGTGGATATCCAATATTTTGGAATCTTTCTTTTCTACTTGTAGCGAATTGAAGAAACATTGTTTCTCATCTCTGATCTAGGGTTGGTTCGTTTGCACTGTAAGCAAATTTGTTGCAACCATAAATCCACCTTGCGCTTAAAAACACGTCAGCTCACTTCAATTTACAATTGTCACACCTTCTAATTTCTCCTTTATACAATTTAGCGCATTTCTTGTATAAATAGTCTTTGTTTGTCTGAAGTTTGAGAGCACCATCATTCTGTAGTAAAAACGGTAAATTTGGTTGTTGTTGGTTGCCTTTTTATAACTTTCTCAGCTGTTCGCATAACAAAATGTTGGCTGTCCCGAGTAGTCGTTAGTGTTTTCCACTCGCTTTAGCCTTGATTGTGCAAGTACACCTGTCTGAATCTGTTTTACAAAACAGAACTACTCGACTGCAAAATACTTGTACCGTCACGCCAAGGTGAAATTAGGCGAAACCTTTCCTGGGGAAAGCATTCATTCGTATATTCCTTATGGTGACAGCGTAATGAGATATAAACATCAAAAGTTTAAACAAAAGAAACTGTTTTCAAGTTAAGTGTTTACTTTAAACATTTCACGACTCGTCGAAGCAGATCCTGTTGTGTTTACTAGCTTTGTTATCACGTCTAATCGGAATTTAAGTGGGAGACTTTGAAGCAGAATTTCAAAAACTATCGAGTTATTAAGTCGGCGTGGTCAAACTTTGGTCTAAATTAAATACAACGCTTGGGGACAATAGAGGTTGGACTGCGGCAAAGCGTGGTTTCTTATATCAGAGAAACGGGCCAAAACCCATTCTTATATAACCACTGTTTATCATTGACCTTTGACATTAATCGTTAGTAACATTCTGTTGAAAAGCTGATATTCCATGTGTTTAGTTAAGTTTCAAAAAGACTTCAAAACGTTGAAATCGGCACGGCCATTTGTCGAGAAAGTAGATCATGCGTAGGAATGTCTTATATTCTGATGAGTTGTGCGCGGGATTAATTGAGTTGTTCCTGTCAATCAAAATGTAAAAACATAACAATACTTTTAAATGGTTTTGATTTTATTCAACTCTATGACGAGAACACGTAAGTCTAAAACCTTCTTTTAAACACAAAAGAGCAAGAACAATTTAAGAATTTGAATTCATTAGATATATCGGCGTTTAAAAAGACTTCATACAGTTAAAGGTCGGCTTCGTCTGAACTTATGGCAATAGTTAGTAAGGGATTAGCCTGCCAGTCGGCTCTCGGAGCTAGTTGCAAGGAGAATGGGGAGAGCCGGCTGGCAGCGGGCTAGTGAGGGATTTGAGGAAAAGGTTTCTTAACAGTGTGAAGACTGAAAGAAAACAAATGAAAAACAAAAAGAAAAAAAAACAAGAAGAGACGATTTTGAAATAAGCATTAGAATTGATGCCTTATAACAGCTTACATAGTGAATATATCAGTGATCCTAATTACAGAAGGCGCGGTTAGGAAATTTATCTGACAAATATTCCCTCCATAAAATTAAAAATTCTTGTTGTTTAATATCATTTGAAGCCGGTAATGAGTTTTTCTACTTTCCATTACGTTTCCTGTTTTCTGAGTCGTTCTTATAGCTGTCGACCCTTTTGCTGCACCTACTTTATATATAACAGCAAGGAAATCAAAAATTGCAAAAATGGGACTAACTCGTGGATAGGAAAATGTTTTCAGAGTCAGTTTTTTTCAATATTGAAATTGAAACTTGCAACATATTGTTCACGTGCCACAAAACATAATAACGGGTTTAACCTAAGATATTCATTCACTAAAGTACGTGGTTTTAGACTATTTAGAATTCATGCATGTTTAACATATTTAGTCACCAAGTTCATTATAATCAATGGTATTTTAAACATACAAATGCTATTTTGTTGAAACAGTAAAACTCGCATGTTGAACAGCAAAAACTGAAAAAACTGTTTAGATAGCTAAAAGCAAATTTAGCAAATGTTAGCAGATAATTGAAACAGAAAAATTGACCTATATGTTAACTGCATGGGTTTCTTCATTGGCTCTGTCGTAACTATCGCGGCTACCAAACTTCTTGAGATTCAATCCAGTAACTGTAATTTTAAAATTTCACGAATGTTTTAATAAACATTACAAAATGCTTTGCACGAAAAAATATACGTTGGTTTGAGCGGTGTTTTATTTAACCAAACATAACTGTTGCAGTTTTGAAACACTTTCACAACGCATATTAAAAATTAGGCCGTGCAAAATTATGCATAATTAATGTAACGTAATTTGTTTCATCTTCGTGTTATTTGTCGAAAAAATAAGATTATGGGAAAACGTGACTAATAAACTACTAACGCTAGGACTGTTTGAATTACAAGTAGAAAAAAATGACCACTGCGCAACTTTCTTATGTTACAGGACTGCAAAACAAAGAGTTGCTTAGTTTAAAATGATTTTTTTTAATTCACTTCGTTATTAGAAAAAGATATTAGAAACAGATTAAGTTAGAAGTGTTTCCCCAAAGGATACTGACCTCAGACCCCCAACGTAGAGTTTTCATCAAAACCGATCTTAATTGCAAGCTTTTCGTATATGCTGTCTATCAAATAATGGGTACATTTTCAAGTTACTTATATGTGAGGACTCAAAAAACTGCTGTCGAACAATACCATCACACTTAAGAAATGAAAACTCAACACCACTGAATTTGACTACGTTTCAAATATTTTTAGGTCACCAGCTTTAAGCAGTACACCTCGGAATCTGTTCTCGGAGCCGTATTTCACCCTTATAGTGAAACAGTTTCTATATCGATTCTGTGTGGGGGATGAGGGCTTAGTTAATCAAAGCTAAAGTCGGTTGTTCTTTTTAGTTAATTTTTTTGGGGTTTTTCTCACCCGTCAGATAAGAAACATCTTCGGGAGGAAGTAAACCTTAAACAGAAGAGTAAAAATCAAATTTGTTCGGTTACAAAGATTGTTAACTCTCTTTCAAAATTCGTAAATGTTTTAGCGATGTCCTTTTAATGGTATTTTCAACGTCAAGTTTCTTTAACAAAAAGACAACTGAATCAGGAAAGAGATTAGGAACACAGAAAGAACTTTAGTGAACTCTCTTCCAAACAGCTTTACAATAAAACACCCTGAATGTGTTGACTTAAAAGACACCGACGAACAGGTTACCCGCTGAGATACTGCAAAAAGAATCTACTGCCTACCTACTTTCGTGAAAAATAGACTAGAAGTTGATCATCTCGGTGATGATGGAACGCAAAATTCTCTGGTTAATAACACTGTGTTATTGCTGTAGCGTTGAGTCTGCAAAACAGTTTAATTTCTTCTACAGTATTTTTTGTACTCAACGATTGTATTTGTAGTGATTTCTTTCTACGATGTATCAGGTAGTGAGGCTTCAAGCCGGCCTGCTCACACTTGTATGTATAAATCCTAAACAACGTTTACGGTTTTAAAACACCAATGACGATGAAAGGTGACATTTTCGATGCCTCAACCTTTAATAGCAGTAAACTGAACAAAGCCGCCATACATTCCATACATAACAACAATGGTAGCTCTAAAACCTTCGGGGTTCGTGTAATTAAAAGCTCTTGCCCAGAGGTGCGGCATACCAAACGAGTTTTAAAAAAATGTACGGAATTAAAGCCAAGCTTCACTTTTTATGAAGTTTCGTTTCTTTATTTCAAATGAAACAGATTTAACACTCCCATTAGGAGAACAAAGAATTTCTACATCAACAAAAATTTCTAATGGCGTTAAAATCTCAGAAATGGCAGGTAAATATTTAAAAGAGTCTTTACTATTCAGTTGAGAATTGCTCGTAAAGGAGTTTTAGGCATTTTTTTCCGCGTTATAATAGTCCTACACTTGTTGATTTTCGGGCAGACGTTTGGAAACACCGTTCTTTATGATCACGCGCATTTGTGAAACAAGCTACCAAAAGTCTGACGCAGGAGGCCCAACGAAAAGAGTTATTAGTAGTACATGCACGTATAAACATACCATAACTAAACGACGCTAATCAGTATTGTTATATTAGGCTGCTTCATAGAGAAACAATCGAAAGAATCAGTAGCTCCAATATTATCAACGCTTCTTTATGGCAACTGTTCATTATCATCTGCTGCTGTTGATACTGTTATAAGAGGTTACCTACACATAATAATAATAATAATAATAATAATAATAATAATTATAATAACAATAATAATAATAATAATAATAATAATAATAATAATAATAATAATAA
>ERZ1740055.493-NODE-493-length-10971-cov-9.354709_pt1 | contig 10971 bp, 5 predicted proteins | sample MGYA00581747_ERZ1740055 | MGnify/ENA primary metagenome ERZ1740055 (study PRJEB43018, sample SAMN04849739) | marine metagenome | isolation source: floating plastic debris | place: Pacific Ocean | collected 2008-08-28 | study: EMG produced TPA metagenomics assembly...
TGTAAAACTGTTTCTGTAGAAACACCGACGCAGCATTCCATTTATGACATTTACAGTAGTATCACTTTGAAAGAAACCGATAATTCCAACTCGAACTACTTAGTGGAGATAAAAATCGCCAACAGGGTCTAAAATTAGTCGGCTCTAGCCAGTGGCTATTTTGAAACGGAGTTTACCTCTTTAAGCTGAAACACCATTCCTGCCCTTACTGACTCAACAATAGCAGGAGTTCCTCCTTCCTCTCTTATTTCTATTTCCCTCAAGTATCGATGAGAATTATCTGTTACCTGTACAGTTGATTTAATCACCAGTTAGTACAAGCCTGTTCAGGAAATCCATGAACAATACAATTTACAGAGCTTGACACTACATTTTCAACCTACTAGTCTAGTGGCTACTGTCAACTTAGATGTTACAAGTCACCTGACATGAACCATTTTAGCGCGAAAACAACCAGCCCATTCCTCCTCGCATAGACTTACTTTTCTTTTTTTAATTTAATTTTTATTTTCCAAACGATTGTATTATTAATATTATTAGTACTATTAGTACTATTAATATTATTATTAAGTTTACCTTCAGTGTATTTTTTCCGTTACTCTGTTTTATACTCTTTGACTTTTTTGGCAGTTACTCGTTTTCCCGTAACTACGTTACTCTTTTTTCTGTTACTCTGTTATTCATTACTCGTTTTCACGTTACTCCTCTTCCCGTAACTACGTTACTCGTTACTCGTTTTCCCATTACTCCGCAACTCGTTACTCGTTTTCCTGTAACTACGTTACTCGTTACTCGTTTTCCCGTTACTCCTTTACTCTATTCCCGTAACTACGTTACTCGTTACTCGTTTTCCCGTTACTCAGTCACTCCGGTTTTCCCGTTACTCGTTTAGTAACACCAAATGTCTTCCTTGAGAATGACAGTAAGCTTGTTCATGTCAATTTCATTTCATTTACTAGCCAAAGTGGCTATTGGAATTGGAAAATCTACTAGCCAAAACTGAGTTTCTACTAGTCTGTGGCTAGTTGGCTAACGTTAGTGTCGAGCCCTGCTTTACAAGCACTATAAATGAATGCTAATTTTGGAGGACAAGGCCGAGTTATATTAAAAGCTTTGAGAGATTATACTTCAAATCTCTTTAAAATGTCCTTTTAGTCTTACATAACTAAGATAAAAGGGTGAGTTTCTTTTCAGCACAAAATTTCTAAACTTTAGTTCTTTGCTTTGCTTTGAGTCACTGTTTGCCTTACAGACTCAATTAGTCAAAAGATACAGTTGAACTTAATTTTAAGTTGCAAACCGTCACCAGCCAACAAACAATTTTTAAATAATTTTCTGCAAAATACGAAATGAAAATTCCTCGCATTTTCTAAGCTTCGGATGTATTGTAGGAATTTTCTTAAAAGAAAGCTGAACTCCGGAAATATTTTTTGATAAGTTGAAATGCATAACTTTGAGAATCAAAATATGTAGATTATAAAGCGAAACGCTGATCTGTAATTTGAAAAAGTTATTACAAAAAGGTTCGTAAAACCTTGAGTAGGGCGCCATATTGCAATTTTTTCGCGGGCACAGAACAAAATTGCCTGTGTAGTTTGTGGTTAGTACCTCCCGGCATGGTTGACTTTTACACTCGTTCCCAGGCATCTCGGCCGGTTTGAACATTAAAGTCTACCAAAGTGTCGCAGTTACGGCTTCAAGATGGCAATTTTGGAGGCGTTTTTCTTGGCGTCAAGGAAGCTCACGGCTCAGAGAGGGCAGCTAGCTCGCTTAAATCATCATTTCTACAATTGTAAGTTATTCTTTTACAGCCTTGCCGAGGTGCACTGCGTTCGGATTCAAATTTTTATGAAAAATTCTTCGTGATCTGGATGCGACTGGAGCAATTACCATACTTCATCTCCCACCTTTTCTTCTCTTCTTACGGGAAGGGGAAAAACTTTAAAATCTTAAAAATATTTCTAGAGTTTGTGAAGATTTGCAGCAAGACACACAGTAAGTAAAAGTAGATTTTATTTCATATTTGTGCAGAAAATCGACGGAGATGCCAGTGCCCCATACATTCTCTTATAACACTTCTTCATAATTATTTAGTCTGGGTTACCTGTGCTTCCACTACGTTCAGTAACCTAAAGTTATAGATGAACAGGTAACTTGAGGGAGTAACTATTGTCTCATATGTTTTTGAAGCTAAGCAAATATAAATAGTACAGAGCTGAATTTCTATAGTTTCTTTTTATACTTACAAAAAACACTGATCCACCACCACAACCAGATGGAACGGGATTTTTAAACAGATTCTTTTTGGCAACAAGTATTCCTACACCACAAGATTGAAAACAAACAATACATTTTCATCCTTCATTCGTTGAAGGTCCTGATCATTGGACAGAACTCAGGTTACTAGTAAATACCATGCAAGAACTGGATGTAACATTATACTGTCAGCATCAAAACCAAGTTCGCTTCTTTCAACTGAGAGCAGCAACAGTTTAACAACCCTAACAATCTTATCCAAAAAACGCGAAGGTCTAACCACTTGCAGATGCTGGCGCAAAGGCAGCACTTTCTCCTCAATTATTTTTACCCTGAGCGTTGGTCCGGCCAGGAATAGAACCCGAGCCTCCTGCACGATAGACTGGCACCCTACCAATAACTCAGCTAACGCGGTATCAGTGTAATGTTCTTACGTTCAGAAGGATACTCATGAGCTTTCATTGAAAGATTGTATGTTTTAGTCTAGGACAATATCCCTGACCTAAACGGCTGGAAATTGTCAGCTATCTGTAAGTTTGCCAAAATCAAAGTTATGCCTTATTCAGTTCTGAATAATAATGTGAGACCACTTGCTTCCTGAAGCTCTTGAAACCAGCAGTCTTAAAGAGCCATATTACAAAAACCCTAAAAACACCACATACCGACCCTTTTTATTTTGTGAGACTCTTTTGTAAATACAACAAGTTCACAGCCTTCTGGAACAACTTACAAATTGAACAAAAGACCAAGATAAGATTAGTTAATTTAAAGATGATCTCAGACCTACTCTGCGACAGTGAATAATGGTAGGTGATAAAAGACCAAGATTACATCCTAAATACCTTCCTACATAAACGTCTAAGGAAAATAAATACTGGTCAAAGAAAGTTCCAAATAAGACAGTCAGAATTGGAACAGAGTGGATAGTAGGGGTTTCATTAAGAGCTGGGCACCGGGCAAATTGATAGGCTGTAAAAACGGATTTGCCCAGCTGCTTTCAGCACCTCCGCAACTGTAGAGGTTTTAAAGTTTTAAAGCTTTGCATAAACATTGCCCAGATACCAAATCTTAACGCCCTCTTGCTCTAAACCTTAATGAAACCCTTGGGATACACCATATTACTGTAATGGATAAGACCAAGTATGCCGGAATAAGCATAGCGAACGAACAAAGAAAACAAGGAGAAGAACAGTTACAACGAGAGGATAGAGAACTTGTAAAACTTGTGACACTGTTAAGCATTGGGAGAGAAAAAAACAAGAAGACAACATCTATTTTGCAGAAGCAAGATTTAAGGGCCAAATCAATTTAGATCAATTTCTGATTTTAATAAATTATTGTACCAGGTGTTGAAACTCCTCCAACAAACTTGTGTGGTGATATGAAGATGGCATCCTTATAGACAGTGGCTTGATTCTCACTGCAAATAAAACCAGTAAAATTTTATATACCTCTCTTGATTACTACAATTTTCATTAATGAGCAAGGAATTAGGAACAGTACCCTTACAATTCCCATTGGAGCTATACTGAACAAATTTCAGTTACTGTACTTTAATAACTTACCTAATACCTAATAATCAATAGCTTACCTAATAATATCTAGTATTACAATCCTATCGATGTTAAACCTCTGAGGCAGAGGCGGGCCAGATTTAGTGTTGAACAGTTCGAGAATAAGTGCATAGTAGCTTGGGTTTTCAAACAAGGTTAAACATTGCAGTAGTGAGGTTAATCTAATTCGTGGAGTGAGTATTTTAAAAGTTTTAGTGGAAATCTTTGAAGAAGAAGCAAAAGAACAATACTATTTTACAAAAATGTTGTTTTAGAAACGGCCAAGTCTCGTTTGTTTCTATGTTTACCGTATGCGACTATTGTCGAGTGAAATTATCAAATTAATTTTTTTCATACTTTTGAAAATATCAATATCATATTTTGTTGGTATTTTAATTTTCTCTGGGACTGCTTTCTGAATATAAGCATTTAATTCCTCTTTCGAAACGTCCGAAAAACGGGAAAGGGAAACCGTATTGAATTACTTGTTTAAATCCCGCAGGAGCAACCTATCACTTGATAGATAGCAAGTACGGTAGCCAATCAGATTGCAGTATTTGCCATAGATATTACTAGATTTCTACTAAATTGTAATAGAGCATTTGGCAAATGACGAAGATACTAGATAAGAAGAAACGGATCTCGATATCCTGGTATGATTTGGCGCAGCATCTGTTGCATTTCCCACGAAGTTTTATTACTGTATGGAACACTGGTTAGGCCGTTAAATATTTCTAAAATGTTCCTAAAAAAGGTACCAGTAATTACTGTTACAGCTACAAAGTAGAGTATCAGTAATATCACAATATTTTCTAACCATTAAACATACATTTTAACTATAAATTATACCTTATCACAACAGGATTCATGTTAATTTCTGTATATGGTCCTGAAAAATGGACAAAAATTTAAACATGCAGTAACACAGTAAAACCCCGCAAAGAAAACCCTAGGATTTAAAGGGAAAATCTCAGGTTAAACACAGCATTGGAGAAAGCAGTGCCTTATGCATGATAAAAAACAGCACTAATGATCACTATCTCCAGATCAACTTTTTATGGGGGTTTTGATCGCTAAAACGTGCAAAAGTAACGCAATGTTGAAAAATGTCACGTTTTGCTTAGCGATGGTTGCTGTCACATGTGTGGCAAGGTTCTAAGATTTGAACTATAGCGGACAGAGATGAACCTTCCTCAAGTTGAATGCTCAGAAAAATTTTGAGTCACTGACGGAAATCAAACCCGCATCCTTCTGATTAGGCAAGTCAAATGCATACATACATACATACATACATTTTATTACTACTCCTTTAAAAAGGCTTTTCAGTAACAATTGAAATAAAAATACAATATGAATATATAATTAAAACTATTATAATATAAATAATGAAATAATGAATAAAATTAAGTAAAATAAAAATGATAATATATAGGAAAAAATCTATCTAGATATAATTAAGAAGTCTCTTTTTAAAAATTTTGGGCTCATTAATGCATTTGAGATCTTTTGGGAGGTCATTCCAAAGTTTTGTTCCTCGATATGCAAATGATCGCTGTCCTGTGGAAATGCTATACCCACTGAGCTACAGACTCACATGGGGAGCCGAGCGAGCAGATGAGAGACATGTCCAGCGGCAAAAGACAAGAACTAAACCAGTGACTCGACTCCCCACGTGAGTCTCTGTAGCTTAGTGGGTAGAGCATCTGACCAGCAATCAGAGGGTTGCGGGCTCGATTCCCGTCAGTGACTCAGAATTTTCCTAAGCATTTAACTTGAGGAACACTTTCTTTCTAACTTTATAACCAAGTTACAAACTTCCATATAGAAAGATACGATTGTATTATTACGGCACATAAATCGATTACTATAATTTTTGAATTATTTCGCATATTTCTATAATCTTTCACACTGACCTTGACTGTCCGAAAAACAACATTACCTCTTTTATAATTTATTATTAGTTTTAATTTGGTTGCATGTTTTCTAGAGAAAGTTGTTTCAGCTTTAGGATCGTGAGAAAACTTAGTTTCCAGACTGATTTTAAAACAGAGACTTGAAAACCTGTTGGACTTTAGTCTTTTAACGAAGAAACACGGAAAACTAGTTATATTTGAGAAAGGTAAACAACTAAGAGTAATAACAATCGTGACTTTTGCTGAGTAATCACAAATGCCTATTTCTGTATTTAACCTTAAGCGTTTTTGAGCAAAATCACAGCTTACTAGTTCTCTAAACCAGTAAGTGCGATAGGAAGCTTTTAACAACTAAGGTAGATAATTAAATAGAGAATTTGAATGATTGTTTTAGGTAACGCAATGGCCTTGAGATTTATGATCGCAGTCTTTGAGTTTATTAGCTGTTGCATTTTAGCAATTCTGTTGTAGAAAAAGTGCATTAAGCCAGTCTAGCCAGCTAATATTCACAATCCGGTATGATGAGAAAATACTTATAGTTATAGTTTATTGATTAACTTCTTAAAACAGTCTCAAAAAAGGTGTATAAAAAGAGAGTAGCTTTAACTAGCAGTCGAGAGCAAGTTAGCAAGCTAGCAGTCGAGAGTAAATTACATAAATAAAAGTTATACAAAGGACAGAGGACTCGTAATAGTATTATTTATCTTATAGTCAAACTCAATCAATAATGTACTGATTCACATTTATGTATAAATACTGAGTAGTTAGAATGACCACGTATAAATGACATAACACAGTCACCTTACATAGTTTTTTCCAAAAATACTTGAACCGGATAATAGTTTCAGTTACTAACACTTAATCAAAATTCCAAATGGGTGATTCAAAAGGATTTCAATTCGAAGTTGTACCGACAGGAAAGTAAAGGATTTTCGTAATGCAGATCGACAATTTCTTACATTCGTGTTTTCTTCCCAAAAAAAGCAATCAGACATTTTAAATGCAGTTCGTCTGTTAAAAAATATTTAGAAGCTATTGTGAAAGCAACCAGTTTCATTGGTGTAAAAAGCAGTGGTCAGTAAAATAACTGCCGAATATATTTAAAATTTTTCTGTTTATATCTTTGTTTTAGGCTTAGCAGTGTATTTGAACTCATGTTGTACCTTTTTGGTTGCAAGAACTTTTTTGTTGCTTAAACGAGTAAAGGCAATTTGGTTTTGTGCACAGCTTGCTTGTTCTTGGACATAATGCATTTGAATGGTACAATTAAAATACATTATTTTTTAGATGATCATCATTTTGTTGTTGGAGGTGGGATCAATCAATGCGAGTGAATGTAGAATAGACTAGAGGCGAAATACAAGAAATTATTGTCGCTTAGCAAAATATAGCTGTAAGCCTTAAATTAAAAAATGCTTCCTTTGTATACGGGGATTTATTTTAGTGATTTGAAATGCGAATTAAATCGGGAATATATTTAAAAAAAAAAAAGAAGTTAGAAGTATTGAAGTTAGTAACAACTCCATATACAGTTTGATCCCGGCACTGTCGAGATTTGAATACTTGTGCGATCTGTTTTCCACCTAAGCTAACTCAGCTGTCCATCCTTCCGGGGTAGGTAAATGAGTACCAGCATTTGCGGGGAGCTAACCTGCGATCTATTAGTGTCCCATCCAGGGGGAGTCAAAGACTCTCATCTGCTTAACACTACAGAAACCGTAGATAAGCGCCGGCTCCAGTGATTCACTAGCCTTAGACAGGATTTAGCATGTTTTTGCTACGAGTTGACTGTTGAAAATAGAACCTTAATAGGGTAGGGAATCAAAATGCGGGTTCAATAAAAAGTAGACTTATAATAAAATTTAATATAAGGTACCTGCAGTTGCATAATCCCAGAATGCCAGAGCTCCATGCTGGTGTAAGCATGAAGTGATTATGTCGGTGTCTGATAAAATACCAGTCACATTTGAGGCAGCAGAAAAACATCCAATCAACTGTCTGCTACAACTGGAATAACTCTAAAAAAATAAAAAGAAATCAACATATGATTGGCTACATCTTTTTCAAAAGTTAGTGTAGGAAACCATGAAGGAATTAATTACAGTAGATACGCTTCAGAAAAAATTCTTTGACTAAATTTACGTATATAAACTGATATCAATAAATTATTAATTATGCTCAGATAATATTTATCACCTTTAACTTTGACTTCAAATCATTTATATCAACAAGACCGTTTGCGTCCTGTGCTACCCACACAACCTGTAAAGTTAGAAAAGGTAAAATATTTCAATCTATTCTAACTAATAATTAATTAACAATTCTAATGATTAATGAAACACATAAGGCGACCAATAAATAATTATGTTAGCATTTATCAGTCATTAGAAGGGCCTGTGGCAGGCGATCGTTAACTTCAGTTGTCACTCAACCTTCGGACCTCAGACTCGTTTCACCTCTGTCTTTTAATCAAATTCGTTTTTAGAATATTGCAACTTGTATCCTATCCTTATAGCCTTATAGCCTACATCTTGCAAAGTAAAAAAAAAACACATAGCAGACTGAAAAACAATTTTAGTGGATTGTAACATAATGGTGCGAAATTTCAAAATCGAGACTTTAGAAAATTGCACATAATTTGGTCTTCCTAATGATTAACAATAACTGTTTAAAATTTCCGTTTTAGTAACATAGTTTTTATGGTAACATAAAATGAATGTACACATCTAAAGTCAGAACTCCAAAACTAAAACTTTATTTATCGATTGAAGCCAAAAACAAGTAAAAGTAAAATTAAGCCAAGGAAGTCCTCATCATCATCGCCAAAGATATCCTGCCATTGCTCTTCAGTGAGTCCATCATCAAAGACCTTGCAATCTTCCGACTCATCAGTCTTCTAGAACAAGGTTCTGGCCTCTTCTTTCCAAGAAATCGTTCTCAGTCCCATCTATAGCATTTAGAACCGCGATTCCTATTACTTTGTACTTAAATCTTGGCATTTTTGAGATTTGATCAAGGTGCTACTAGTTTTGCCCAACTATATACAGGGTTGCCACTATTTACTTGATGTGAAATTCATGGACTTTTCCATGACTTTCCAGGACCTTTTCAAGGAAATCCAAGACCTTCTCTATCAAGTAAAACCTGAATGCTTTACACATTTTTTTCAAAACAAACTTTATTATTCGGCTTTAATGAATTGGCTGATCCTGACAATGGAAAACAACCAATGACAGGTCACTTTAGACAAAAATCAGGCCTTGTGAAGTCGCAGTTTTTGTTTTACAGCGCTGTCGTCGAATCAAAAATATTTTAACTATTTTTATTAACTCTGGAAATAAAGAAAGACAGTTTTTGCCCATTCCAGAATTTTCAACCACCACCAACCAAATTCAAGGACTTTCCAGCGCCTGGAAATTTTTTCCCCCAATTCCAGGACTTTCCAGGATTTTCAAGGACCGCGGCAACCCTGAATATAAGTCGAGGTAGATTTTCAAGTCCAAAACCTAACTTTTTGCACTGGCAAATACGTAATTAAAGACAATAGTTTTAGTTAATACCTCCGATCCAACTTCCCTCCATGGCAACAAATTTGAGTGATGTTCATACGGTCCCACAAAAACAACCTAACACACAAACAAAACAATTTAAGGAATTAAATTTTAAATTAAAATGGAGCCAAAATTTAAAGTGAGCATACACGAGTAAGATCAAATTAAAGTACTAAATAGAAGGGTTTGAGACGATATTAATTGGAAAGAGCATGTAAGCAAGTTAAAGATACTTAACGGGGGGAGAGGAAAAAGCAAGTTTCTAGAAACAAGGAAATACAATACTTACTGGGAGAGAGGAGAAACCCTTATTTATAGAAACAGAGTAATAATAGTGGAGGAAGGTAGTACGTTTTTAGAAACAAAGTATTAGAAACAAGGAAATGCACTACTTACTGGGAGAGAGTAGAAACCCTTATTTATAGAAACAAGGTAATAATAGTGGAGGAAGGTAGTACATTTTTAGAAACAAGGTATTAATACTAACAGGGGAGAGGGAGGAACTATGCTTATGGATTAAAACGAGATTCGATACTTACTGGGAGAGAGAAGAAAACCATATTTATAGAATTAAGTTAATAATACTAGGGGAAGGGGAGCTCATTTTTAAAACAAGGTATTAATACTTACTGGAGGGAGGAGAAACCTTATTTATAGAATTAAAGTAATAATACTGGAAGGAGAGGAGCACAGTTTCAAAACAAGGTAATGATACTAACTGGTGGAGGGGGAGGAACCTCGTTTAAGGATTAAAACAAGGTACGATACTTACTGGGAGAAAGGAAAAAATTTAAATAATTTTATAGAAACCATTGATAAGTAAAGTTTTGCTTAAGCAAAGTGTAGTAAATGCTAAAATTATAAGTCGACGTTTCGACGTCTCCATGACACCATTTTCAAGACAAGACTAAATGAAATAATTAATGCAATGCTATAAAGTTCAAGTCTCTAGATTTGCATATCAAACAATGGTTCAAATGAACACTTTTGCACGAATGGAGTCGCTTTGTACATTAAGTGCTGGTTTGAGTTTTCTAATCAAAAGCATTTCCTTAACAAGGCATTCAAATTTGTCTTTTCATTTAGTAAGCACGTGAAAATTGTTGAGTAAATTAGGTGACACGGGAAAATTGTGACGGTCTTTAAAGTGTTTACATACAGAGGACGTTTATATAGAAATAAGTTAATAATATTGGGTAAAGGTGAGAACATTTTTAAAACAAGGAAATAATACTTACTGGAGAGAGGTGAAGAACAACCTGTATAGAAACAAAATATTGATACAGGGAGAGTTTAAGAATTATTTTCATGTACATACAATGTAATGCTACTTACTGGAGGTTCCACCAAATTCAGTGCGTGAATTAATTTGTGAACAGCACCTGTGCAGCCACTTCCAACGAAGATAACAGAGTCAGCCTCACTGGCACTTACAGCTTTTCTAATGATGTCCCTGTAACAAGGAAGAAGTCAAAGTAATTAACATATCTTGCAGCTTACATCACTTCTCATCAGGGGGGTAGGAGGGCATGTGTGCTGCACAAGGGGATATGCTAGAGTTGCTTTGGTCTGTTCACCTATTTTTCACCCATAGTGTTATACTCAAGGGTTGTTTCCATTTTAAATAGGTACTAAAGTGAGTTGTTGTTTAACCCTTTCAGTGCCAGTTGTATTTTTAAATTCTCCCAACCTGAGCCC
>ERZ1740055.494-NODE-494-length-10971-cov-7.504672_pt1 | contig 10971 bp, 2 predicted proteins | sample MGYA00581747_ERZ1740055 | MGnify/ENA primary metagenome ERZ1740055 (study PRJEB43018, sample SAMN04849739) | marine metagenome | isolation source: floating plastic debris | place: Pacific Ocean | collected 2008-08-28 | study: EMG produced TPA metagenomics assembly...
AAACACGGGGCAAACCTAAACTTGTGCTGCGCTTCGCTGCTGGCACAAGTAATAACAACGAACTTTAAAAAGAGGTTAAATTAACAAAGCTGGCGAGATACTGTGAAGGAAAAGCGAGTTAGTAGTTAAAGACAAGGAGAAAGATACGCATGGTTTCCTTAGCATAAAACTTTAATTGTTTAGTGGTTAGTTTATGCATTAGTCTTGTTAGGGTATTTTTAGTAACAGAGCGCGTGGATAGGAATTAAAGTATGTAAAAGTTTAGGCATTCTCACCTTGCCCGATATCTCGTACGTATACGATGTTTGTGCAATTCCGGTTGAAGGAGTTTCGGTTGGCTATTGAAATTAAATCGTGAATGAGAATTGTGTTAATCAGTTAGAGGCTTTTAATAACAGTTAGGTTCTGTTAGTTAGAGAGAAAGTTGCAAGCTTAAGTGTGGTACTTGTATTTGGACAGCTGTTAATTTATTACTTTTAGGCATGTAGTTACTGATCGCGAAGAGAAACAAAATGGCTGATTTATTTTTCGATTTTTCGAATAGAATTAGACTGGTTTACCAGGAATTGAAAGAGAAAACGCAAAGGTTGTGGATAAAAAAATTTTCATATACAGACGAATATTTTCAAATACCAAGTGCAATCAATTGGAACAATGATTGAAGTTCACCATAATTTAATCTTAATTGTTGCAGTAATTTCCTTTTTTATCATACAATCATTCATGTCTGACTAGAGTCGGAATTATTTTAGGCTTGAGGTTATTTTAAATTTTAACTTCTAGTGGTTTCTCTTTGATGCCAACAGTAAATACAAACTTAACGAACGGTCCTTAAATGTTTTAATAGGGGCTAGTTGCATAGAAGATAAAGCTGTTTTCAAGGCATAATTTTTATAGCGTTATACAACTGTCGTTATGCTTGGGCATATTGAATTCTTTAAACCAAACTCAATTTTCTTAATCAATATAATCTGCAGCGTATTAGAAAATTGTTGTATCTTCGGATAATATGAGAATCTTTGATATTCAAGTCCTCAATTTTGTTTTTTCTTTCCTTCATTAGAAACCATGTAGGAGAAACAATTTCACACTAATTACGACAATTAACAATTTCCAAGTATGAGATGTATGCACAAACAACTCTTGATTAATAGCTAAGTAATTAGAGTTTTTAAATTTTAAAAAATCGCGAGCAATATACGATAAATAATTCCGTTTTTATCAGTTTTCTTTCTGCTCTGGATAAGATAATATAGCATATACACTTAACTAAGATTGTCAACGCTGCAAAAAAGTCAAATTGTCAACCTTTAAAACATGATGAAACACAACTGATTTCAAGTTAAACAGAATGGCAAATTTCTAAGTTTTTATGGTTACATGAACAATGTCAGTGGTTAGGTTTAAAAGTCGGGTTTCATAGGGTTTCATCAACTGATTCAAAAGTTAGAATGAATAACACCAATCATTTCTACTCTTCAAGACAAACAAAATGAAATGGTCACTATATAGGGTTTCATCAACTGGTTCAAAAGTTAGAGTGAATAACACCAATTATTTCTACTCTTCAAGACAAACAAAATGAATGATCAGTTTATCAGGTTTCTCGAAGGGTTCAAATGTTAAGGACGAATAACACCATTCAATTCTGTTCAAGACAAACAAAATAAATGGTTATTTATAAGATTATATTTCATAAACTGGTTCAATGTTATCGGATGAAGAAAAGTAACAAAATGAAAGGTTATTTTTTATGGTTTCATCAATGGGTTCAGATATCAATTCATGAACGGTTTCTTCAAAAGTTAGCTTTCTGTAAAACTGGGATTTTGCGGCATAAAAGTTTACCGACGCGGTACGGAAGAAGGTGCTTCATTTTAAACTATTTCTGAATGATTATAATTTTTATGAATTTTACGTTTAATTTATGTTGTATGATGCTGGCTTGATGTAGAACCATGAAATTCGACAAATTGATGGGTTTGCATCAAAATTCCAACTTACCCTTCCCCTGAGGCGGCGTTTCTTGTCAACGCAGATATACAACTTGGTAACATATCCCCGAATGCGCACCCTTCCAAAGCCTTCAGATTCTATTACCAGCTTAGCTAAGAGGCAGATATGTAAATACATTATTATTTACGGCGAAAAAAAAAATCCATTGCTATGGGGCAGAAAATTAAAGTAAGTTAAAGGGGTTTGAAACTTAGTATTGATCGGTTGCAACCACAAGCTTAAATTTGCATAACAGACAAGATAATTTCATTGTGAACAAACTTACAAAAGAAAAGTGTCTGCAAACATATTGTAATTATCTTTTGACTAAAGTTCAAGGCTTTTCGTCAGGAATTTTAGTGGCTTAATGGCTGTTAAGTGGTAACGATATCTCAATTAGAAAATTTGTCTTACACCTGAAAACAAAATTTTAAAAAAATGAAAAAATTTCTAAATACAACCACGAAAGGGGTATATCATGATAGCTTTTCTTCCAACTGAATTTCCTTCATTATAAAACTAATGTCCATGAACGCTTTCCCAGTCGTATGTGAAATGGTTCATTTTAAAACAAGAACTGCATACATAGAATGCATGCAATTTGTGTGATAGATGGCGGCTTAGCACATTAGAGCCCCATGACTGACACCTCGGCTGGTGAGAATTTATTTTGATGCAATTGCAACTCCGGACTTGTTTGAAATTGTTTCACCAATGCTCCAAAAATTCATGAACAAGATACAAAAACCCGTCAGATTCAGCATTATACAAAAATGCAAATCAACATTGAATATTAAAAGATTATAAAATTAAACTAAAAATTACTCTGTTTTGTTAAATGACTTATATATGCTAAAACGCTTAAGAATTTTTAAAAGATTTTTTTTAGCTGATAATTAATGTTTAAACTCAACTACAAAATTTCTGTGAGTTAAAAGTTAATTACCTTTACGGAACGTTAACTTTCTGAGTTGCCAAGTTGTAGTTAATTATGCATCTAATCAAGTGCCCAGTCTTTTTAAAACAAGTTTTTAGCATTGTTAAAACCGAAGTCATAATTTTAAGCCTGACAGAGAGCCGACAGTTTTGCCTTTGTACACAAAAAACCATAAGTCGCGGATTTAAATTGGTCTACTGAAAAGACCTCGTCTGAGGGTTTCGCTGCTAACAAGTACAGGAAGATAATGCTGTGAATCATGCATTTTTGCAAGGATTAGACCCAAAATAAATCGAAACAACACAATAAAATCTTGGGAGGTCTTGCCAACGAATTTTTTCTGTGAAATACGTATATGCAGCTTAATTAATTATGTCAGTTCTTAGGCCTTGTCACCTCAGTATTTCCTACGCTAATCGCGGTCGGTAGTTCACAAATTCTTTACCACTTACTCCTTTCACTACTGTGTAAACAGAACCGGATAAGCAAATGAAATCCCAACATCAACGTTTTCACCGGGTTTAAAAATAAGTAATTTATTTTTATCTTTATCAAGTGAAAAAGGAAAGCAACCTTTAAAGGCATGAAAAAAGGAAGTATGAGATTAGCAAAAAGACAAACTGACATCATTTCTTTGAGGCAAAATGTTGACTTCTGTATAATGTCCATAATTGATTTTTTTATCAACTTTTTGAGAAGGTCTTTGTACAACCACTGTTTCACCGAATGATGATCCATTAGTGCTGAGCGGAATGTACCTTAGAATGCAATGCTATGTCAAGAATGTGGCCCTTTCACGATATCTAAACAGATAATTATAAACTTTACTTTATTTGAACATTGGAAAACAACTCAAAAGCTTAGTGTTTCAGTCGTGATGCATACAATGCGCTTTTTTCTAATCATCAATAGAAAATTGAAGGCGGTAGACCGACTATAAATAAACACGTGGAGCAAACATGTGGAACAATTTCCATAATCCTTTCTTGTAATATTGAAACACAGTCGATGTAAATGGCCCTATTCGTTTCACATTTAAAGTTTTGAACATAAAATGTATTTTAATTACTTTTTGTTAGAACTACGATTGATTTTTATGAACAATGAAGAGGGACATGAAAATAAACTTGCTGTTTAGCCTGAGTCGTTTTTAGAGTAAAATGTTTTACCAAAAACCTGTGCAATCCCTCGCTAAATGCATTTTTTTAAACAGTGAAAAACTTTTCAAAAAATTGTTTTGAGTTGTAAAACGCTGCTTTTGCCGAGATTAAAAAAAAATAATAATAAATAAACTACAACTTTTTCTGCAACAATAACATGAAAACAATTGACAAACCATATTTATCTCCGTCTGCACCCAACGCATCAATGCTTCGGTTCGGTAGAACTCTAACATGTTTGCCACTGTTTCTTGAGTAGAGCTGGGTATTTTTCCTATAGGGTAAACTGTTAGGATCACCCTCTTTTTTCCCTTTCTGAAATATAGGATCGAAAAGCTTTTTGTTTGCCAACGACGAAGACTGTGAAATAAGAAATTAATAAGATTAAGTTAGGTTTCGCTCACCGATTGTTGAAAAGCTTGTACTTCTTAGTAAGAAAGAAATAAACAAAATCACCTACTCTTTTTTTTCCTTGGGCTTGGCTCTCTAGTAGATGGAAGCTTGAAGGAAAAAGAAAATAAGAGCCTTTAGAGGAGTGTTACCGTTACCGAGAAAATTCAAAATCCAATAAAGATTAGGCGAGAATCAGTCGTTAAAATCTCTGAGATAAATACATTTCGCGATACTAAAGATAATCTGTGGAATCTTTAAACAAAGTAAACTAAAGAGAGAAAACCACGAGAACCAGTCGAAGCTGCAATATTTTGTGTTGATTTGTATAGGTTTAACAATGAACACCTTGATACTTACAAGATAATACAGAGTGCAAAGGAGAGCTTGATGCATCGTTGAAACATCTTTGCTGTTGTTAATACTCGAGCAGTTTCAAAGTGAATGGTGATAGAAATGTTTTCGTGTAGCTTTTATCCCACGTCAGTGATGACTACCGGAGTCCCAGCATGTGGGAAATGGTGACTAAATAGCTCTCTGAAAGGTGTCAGCGGAAATGTAATACATATCCACTCCTACGCACTCGTGAAAGGAAGAAGGATGAGCGATCAGTCATAGAGCTCCGGTTGGACGGACTAAAATATCATCGTTTAGCTAAGTTTGAACAGCAGCTCTCTGCTAATGTGGAATGAATATTTCTCTCAGGTCAGTGTAAAGTAATTTGAAGGTGTGTTCTAAATCACGGTTCAAACAATTAACTGCAAATGTAATTAAGATCTTTATCAAGAGTATTATCTTGTCGCGAAGTCGGCCGTACCGGGATGACCTTCCAAAGTGTCACTTTGAGTGATTCACGCCCTAATTAAATATAAAACACTAAATTGTTTTGCACCATTTTGCTCATGACGTGGAACAAGAGACAAAATGGCACTGGTAAAGCAGGACCGAGAGGCTCGATGAGATCATGCAACCACAGATGACCGAACAATAAAACTGGTTGAAATTTTTGTATGTTTTATTTATAGTGTCGCTTGCTGAGCACATAAATATTACGACTTACAAATGGCATATCGTGGGGCTTTTTTCAATAACCCGCTTTGGATAAGCAACACGACTAAAACAATACATCAATAAAACTTTTCACTTTTGTGGCCAACAGAAGAATAGATAATCTGCGACAGATCTCTTTATCTTAAGAAGCAATTCTTTTCACACATTTTCTATTAATTTTTCTCAGCTGAGCAATAAAAATCTTAGAACACCTTTAGAATTTATGTTAATTGTTAGTCAGCATGTTATAACGAGCTTCGTTCCTTCTTGTTGCGTCCTGAGTGAAAAAAAGTGTTAAAACCGTTGTGCTTCTTCAATGATTATAACTTTTTAATGACAAAAGAGGAATCCGTGAATCAAACAATCAATAAAACGCCTTCGTTACAGATCATTAATTTCTGCAAACAAACAACAATTATCATTAAGGGCACCAAAATCTGGCAAATAGTTTTTTAGTGCTTATTTCAGCAGTTTAAGAAATTACAGTGCTTGTCTCAATATCAATTGCTCAGTTGCAGGAAAATGTTTGAGATTTTGTCGGCTTATCTAGAATATTTCCTAAATTCTTTTAAAAGCATTTATTAAAACAAAAAACTGAAGTGTTAAAGTGCTCCTAGTAGCTTCCTTTAGCTACCTAAATGATGCGACTCGGCCCATTTGAAGTTAGTTACTTATGCCGGTATATAAAACACACAAAACAAGAAAAGGACAGCGAGAGGTGTAAAAGTTATTCAAGTATGTTACCGTTTTAATGGCGGTATCGGAAAAAAATTGAAAACTTTGCTAAGAATTTCCCTTAATTTTCTCTCTGCAAACATAACTCACCTTTCCATAACAAAAAGGTGTTACCGTCTTTAAGCGGTCTTTTATACCCGGAAGAACCATGACGTCTTATGATGGGCCTGCGGTTCGATTCTAATTAATTCTAAAATACAAACAAAACATTGGAAAGTTACGAGTAAATGTGCAACAAAAACTGGACAGCGTTGTTTGTCAACAGGATATTCTAAAAATTGTGATCAAGATGGCCTGTCAAAGTATAACAATAATAAAGGAATATCCGATGTTAGCTTGCCAGCTGATTGTAGTCATGCAGAACTAATACTTAAAAGTGAAATTATGACATGGTCCTTGTGGGGTTTAAGGACCTAGGGACATAAAATCAAATTAAAAAGCAATTGCAGTTGAAATTTGTGCATTCAACGCTAAACACTAACGCTGTTAACTTTCATATTTTTCCATTTTTCGAAGAAATGCTCCGCAAGTCAAATTTGACTCATCTTTCCGTAGCGACAATACTCATATCGTATTTTTTCCGTCTCTTTTGCTTAAATCATTTTATTACTGCAATTTTTAATCGTCTCATAATTATTTCACATCTCTTATGTTATAATAAGGACAGCATAAAATATTCAGTTGTGGCCTCTACAGAATATGGCGTTGTCCTTATTTTTGTAGTAAAACTAAAAGGTGTGCGTCATCAGAAATCGCGTCCCGCCACGGCTCTGTCACCACTTGCGATTTTCCGTTTAATGCTTTTAAAAGTAAACATCAAACTTGATCGCTAACCGGCGCAAGCCAACCGAGGTCGCTTTATGTTTCCTCTACTCTTTTTTATCACATCAGTAGTTTGATATGGGCTGATATTACTTGACGATACACTTGATACGAATCTATATTTTATTGCCTATTTCCGTTACCTTTCACAGCTCATTCCTCTACGAGTCAACTCTTTATGAAGGGTGCAGATAAAACTTGCAGTGATGAAAACTCAAAAGACATTATGCTATGATATCTTTATGAAACCAAAGTGAACAATATATATTCCGAGATGGTACACCAAAACAAAACTAAACTGTTTAATTTTATGACTGTTTAAAAAATAGCCCACGGCCGATCTGTAACTTCAGTGATATATTCTCGCCTGTTTTCCTGCCATGTTTCAGTAATTTGCTATGGAAGTATTAGAGATAGAAATAAATACTTTGTAATTGGGAAAATCTGAACTTTACAAGATTTTAATTTCTCTGTGACCTTTGTCTTCCTCCAGTTCTTTGACTTTCTCGTAGCGGCATCTGTGATTTCTTCATTCGTGTATATTAAAGTCAAATTTTAAGAATGTCAGAATTGAACATGGCTTATTCTAAAATTAGTAAAATTATTTGACAATGGTTTAATATACATTTTTTTTATGCGAATCATATTTTTCCCCGATGCTCGCAATTCTTAAAATTTTGACATTTTGCCAAAAATAATTCTTAAATAATTCTTAAATAATAGTTTCAAACAAGGTCCTCATTTTGTCGAAGCAGTGAAACTGAGAGTGGTTAAGGATCGAGACTCAGTATGATTCTTAAAAAATTCTTAAAATTTCCGAAATCTGAGCCTCATGATTCTTATAAACTGGATTCTTATTTTAAAAAGTGTGTAATGTAAGCTATTATATTACTCAGCGATGAATAACTGCTTTGCTGCTAGCCCATATGGAACTTTGCGTTGCTGATCCAAATGAGTACATCTTGGGACACTTGGTAACCAAGCAACACTCAGAAACAACAATAAGATCTCCAAGAAATAACTTAGACCTAAATTATTTTCGTAAAACTAATTGATAAAGTATTCTATACAAATCTACAACATGAAAAATACGTAAAATTTAGAAAAATTAAAATGATTTTGAATCGAAGAATCAAAAGAAATTTGTCTTAAAAATAAAATCGTTCAAGACCAAGTAAATCCAATTCTATGGAGAGGAAACCAGTTGTAGAATTGTACACAGTTTAGGTATCCTGCTGATAAATTTTAAACAATAACTGTTTTGCTATTTATTTTCAGCAGCATTCTAGTTATGTCTTTTCAGATATCTATTTAATTGTAAATACGTGCAACGTCTTTTTTTATTAAAGTAACTAACAGCTGTTTATTAAGTTTGGCAATCATGTAAAGCCTTAAAAATCTCGATTTATTGTTCAAAGCACTTCACTAATGGCTATGACAAGAAGATTAAGCTGCCTTGAATCAAGTTAATCAGTAATTTAAGTAAAAAAACTTTAAACTGACATATGGCGGCAGCGCTCAAACTATGTCACTCCTGTTTTAGTTCTACTACTGTCAAAATGTTTTAGGATTGAGTAAAAGATTGCGAATAAATATTAATTTTACCTTGAATTAACTCCCCGAAAAAAAAAAAGATTGAATAAGTTTTAAGGAAATCTTTATATTTAATCTTTACCAAGTCCAAGATGAAAGTTAACGTGACTTGCACAGAACTTGTGGAGGCGTGTTTATTTCTCTCTCCAAAACCTTTATTATAAACACTCAATGCTATCAGTATGCTTACTAAACGCTGAACAATTTCAAGATAGCAGTGTTTATATGGCAAGATAATTATCCGATGTGAAAAGGCGGTTTCCCTAAAAATGTTTAATGGTATTGTCGGGATAGTATCTAGATAAGAAAGGTTAATTTGGGCGCCAGTTAATGGCATTTATAGAATGTTTACTTTTCGGCTTTGAGTGAAAGCATACTTTAAAGAATTTTAAAATTCGAAAACGAATTTGTTCTTTTTTCATAGATTTTGTTACGCAATCAAGGAAAGAGGAAATTGAAATAAAATTTCAACTAATTCCATTGAAAACTCTTGGATCCGTGATTAGAGGTTTTTGAATAATCCTATCACTGATTCTACACCAACTCCAAAACAGCTTAACATGGATTGTTTACACTTGAGCCTAAGATTGTCCTGAACGGATAATAATTTTCTGCATTAGCTCTTATCAGCGTGTGCAGCTTTCAACACAGTTTTGTAACTTTTAAGATCTTCATCAATCAGGCGACACAAAAGTGGGGAAGATTGGCGCCTTCTTACTGGCAGAATTTCAGTTCTATTTTGTGAGAAATGTAGTCTGCTAGACGTCTTTGCATTGATAGTAGGGGATTCTCAACATGTCTGGGAAGCATATTATAACCGAAATAGATTGTTTTGGCTATTCAGAAAACTTGAGATAAATTCTATTCATTTTAATCAAAATATAAACATCACGTTTCTGATAACAAGGCAAATCAGTAACATCACTTACGATACATCTCAACTCGAAAATCTTCTACGAAAAAAGATGATTAAAATTAATTTATGACATACATACTTTTATGTCTACGTTTATCTATATTGAAAGTATTCTAATCTGCACGCAAGCGTTTCTGGAGGCGCTACAGTTACGATTCCTAACACTTACATTATCAAATTTAGCTTTGCATTCCTTTGTGAAAAATCCTACGGAATTATAAGCAATTTGATAAAACGTCAAAGGTTTCGAAAACGTACCCGATTTAAATACTATACTAAACAATTTTAACAGGAAAGTAGCATTATATTTTACTAACGAAACTATGCCCATGCTAAAGATTATTTTAATCATTTTTTACCATGAATGGAAAGGGAACAAATACAAACAAATTCCTCTATCGGTAATATGAGCTTGATAGGGGAAAAACGGGGTAAGTCATCTTATTCTCAAATGTTTTTGTTTCTTGGCTCCCTTTGTTTAACTAAATGCAACGCATTGGTTTTATTTTAAAAACATTAACCAAAACTTTAAACATTCCTGCACAATCTGCTTTCCCCGTCCTTTTCAAGATCAATTACACGCTGTTTATAAGAACCAGTAAATTTTTCCGAGGCTCTTCGTTCTTAATCTCTTGGCTGGTTCAGCCTCAAATTGTTCTTCATTTGTTCTCTTTTCTGTGAGTGTACTACACTGATGAAAGACTTGGAGAGTACAAGTTGGACTATGACGACAGCACAAGTAATTAAATCAGACTTAATGACATTAACGGGACATTGGAGTTATACTCCAAGACTGACTTTGCATAATTGTCGAATTAATGTTTCTACTTCTTTTTCTTTTCAGTATTGTTAAAACATGCATGTGCAACGAACAGTTGAAACTGATCGTACGAGAAACTTTCAATATTACATGAATATGTGTATCATGGGGAACAATATTAGATATGTATAATAATAAATGGGAAACTATGCTTCTGTGTTTTTGCTGTGCACATTGTCATTGAGGACGTAAATTACTAGATTCAGTAAAGTTTAAACTAGAAACATTTTCAATTTTCTTCAGCCTCAGCCTGAGCTTGTTTCCGCTTGTTCTTAAATTGTTTTTAATTTTCGGTAAATCTGAGCCTTATTGTTCCGCGCCTTATAAAGTTGTTCTTATAAAAAAGCGTGTATTATTCGCTTAGTGTCAGCTATCAGTTTATTTCACAATCGAGATCAATTGTGTCAAAACACTTTATTTTAGAAACCGGAGCGCGTGTTAAATTTTATCTAATCTATAAATCCAATAAAAAATAAACGCTTCCTATCAGACATTATAACCAGAGCTTTGAGCTCTCGAGTTTCACTTATATCCGTTAGTTCGCCGCTGTACC
>ERZ1740055.495-NODE-495-length-10967-cov-6.621334_pt1 | contig 10967 bp, 1 predicted proteins | sample MGYA00581747_ERZ1740055 | MGnify/ENA primary metagenome ERZ1740055 (study PRJEB43018, sample SAMN04849739) | marine metagenome | isolation source: floating plastic debris | place: Pacific Ocean | collected 2008-08-28 | study: EMG produced TPA metagenomics assembly...
ATATTTTCAGAAAAAAAACATGGACGTAATCAAGGTTTCCGTTGAAGCGAGAAATCGCTTTTTGAACGATTGGAGGTTTGTCAAATAATACAATGAAAATCATTATTGTTCGAAGTAAATGATTTAATTTCTATCACAACTATACTCACAAATATTTCAAAAAAGTCGAATTAGTCACGATGAAGGAAATATTATTGAATAACGCATCCACACTGCAATCTTTCCAAACGATAACACACTTTAACTTACATTAAGTCAAAAATTTGTGCAAAAAACCCATTAACAATTAAGTACAGGTTTTTACGGAATATTAATTTCCATTTCAACATTATTTATCAACCTGCTGTTTTTTTAGTATAAAACGCTCTAGCTTAAAGATAGAAGATCAGTCAGCAAATACTGAAAGAAAGAAAAAATATGGCCGTGTGGCGAAACTGATCTTTTTCTGCCGAACTGCTTTTTTTAAGGCTTATATTACGTCTTTTGCTCACAGTTTCTTTTTGAAACTTCAAACGAAATCAATAAAATGCTTGAGCAACATAGAATTGCAAAACTTACCGTTAATATTAAGGAGTTGGTCCCGCGAAGTCTGTGTTATAAAGCTACTAAATCAGCAAAGCGAATTACTGATGCGCTTATATGCGAACCTAAGTTATGTAAGAAGTAATGTCGCTGATTATTATGGCAGCAGGTAAAGTTGAGAGTCGTGGTAAAGGACACAGCATACTAAGTCATTCTTAAGAGCTTTCATGCTAAAAAGACCGTCTCGATTCGTGACTATAGTTTATATTGTAAAAGCGTCGATATTTTATTCTTTAAAAGAAAGGTCACTAATTTGTTTGGACTTAAAAATGAATTAACTTTGGTATAAATGCAATGGTCTGACCCAAGTAACGTACATCTAATAGCTTTCCATTTTTGGATAATTAAGAGAGAGTTGGAAGCCTTCTTACCTAAGGCATAAATAAACGATAATCTATTAGAACTCAAAAACAGACTTTGAATTTAGAAACTTCTTCTATTGTTTACCGCACAATCTTCAGTTTCATACTTAACAGCTGGTTGTTAGCAGTCTTAATATCTTTTTCAATATGCTTATAATTGCATCCTTACTCAACTACATGAAAAACACAGATTTTGAATTTTGAAACTTTATAATTTGTTTACGGGAAAAAGTTCTATTCTCTTCCAAACAGCAGGCTGTAAGAAGTTGTTGCTTTATTTCAATATGCTTATAATTACATCCTTACATATTACAAAATAAGTTTTTTTAGCGCATTGAAATATCAAAGTTGTTCCTGCTTTAGAGTGTATTATTTTAAATTATCAATCAAATATTTTGCCCATAGCTACAATTAATAATAGGGAAATACTGGCTCCTATTCCAAGTAACATTCATGCTTTTAACGATTTGATGATGAAATATACAGACCATTAGAACAAAGTAGAACAGAAAAAACAATTAATTTTGTAGATGTAAAAAATATCTTTAAAATCGAAAAAGATTGAAACAGATAATCATTTTTATTAAACCCATGTTTCTCAATTTATATATATAAATATATTTTTCTGATGCTTCATTTTGCAATCAGTTCTTTCTAAGACATTTTGTCAAAAACACAGCAGGACAGTGAAAAGCGACAAGCAAGTTCAGTTGCTGAGGCTTTTTACCAACAAAAAACAAATGGATTAATCTTAGATTGTGACATTGCCAAACAAAAAAAAAAACCCGATAAATCGCATTAGTTTTGTAGACTTATTATGAAGCCCAAGTTTCAAATGCAACTATAATAAAAAATTTTGAGTTTTGTTAAGGTAAAAAGTGTACTTTTTATAGCTTTCCCAAACATGGTTATTCTTTTTAACATCAATTCGGTTGACGCGGAAGTCAAGACACTAAGAAAGATATCAAATCAGTCATCGATTCTTATCTTTATTTGGAAGTTACAGTCGAATGACGATCTTAGCTATATTTTTTTATTTTTGCCTTCCAATCAGTAGAGTATGCTTCGTACCAAACCATTACCGTATTAAACGATTTAAAAAACGAAAAAGTTAAAGTAAAAGCGTTTAAATGCATGGGAGGCGACCCGATGTTATCCAATTGTAAACAAATGTAATGCTCCGTTTTTAGAACAGATTTAGAGGGCGTTTTTATGTACAGTATTTAAATTTTCTAGTAAATTCTACAAGTCGACAAATAAAGATACATTAAGAATTTCATTAACAGTCCAACGCGAGTAGATGAACATAATAATGACAAGACACTAGGAACTCATTTAGATAAGTTCATTACTAGCTTTTCACAATTATTACTAAATAAAAGAAACTGCATTCAAATATTTTTGTATCAACTTATCGGTTCTCAAAAATTCCGGAATAAAATGCTTTAAAAGTCAAAGAAACTGAACAATTAAAGAGGTTTTTCACGTAAGGGTCAAGTCTGCTTGATACAATGAAGATAACTGATAAGAGAGGCCCGACAAAACTATAGCAATCTGTTTTGTTTCTAATTTTTGATTTTAATTTGGTTAGACCAAAGGTATTGTTGCTTCGGATTGCAGTAGTTTCTCCTAAATCTCGTAAATGAGCGACGCCAAACGAGCAGAGCTTGTTTTTTCACTCTTTTAAATGCACAAAAACGAATTTTAAAGTTAAGAAACCTAAGACTTCAAAAGTAAAACTGAAAAACTGTAACTTAAAAAGTTCTTAGAGCATGCATGGAAATAGCTCTTTTGAGTCCTCGATCATTAAATAAACGCGCGTATTAAAATAGGAAAGGAAGTTCCTTATTTGGCTCTGTAAGCTCGGATTTTGGAATAATGACATAATTGCAAAACCTACCTAAAAAATTAAGTTTTAGAATAATCTTATATTTTATAACTCTAAACTTTTATTTCTAGGAAACGTTAAGACGTGAATTCATTTTCGTGAGGCATTTGCTGCCCATTACAGACTTCCTTTTAAAACTTAATTTTCATACAAAGTGAAAAAGGGCACCGCTTGCAATCAATTATTTGTAGACTTTTCATGTTGCTTCCGGAAGAGTTCCAAATAAAAAAAAAATACTTAGTTTCAAACTCAATAAAAATTAATTTTCTGTCTTTCCCAAAATTAAAAATATAATGAAAGTACACTACTATACTAAACATATTAATAACCATTTTTTCAAAGTTTTTAAAATGAAGTTAAAAATCATATTTAACATATCTTTAATCTAAAACCTATTTTTGTATATACTTTATTTCTATTTTACAAAATTTGTACTCAAATTTGTGTTTTGGTTGTACAAATGATTTCTAGTTCAAGCCGGAAAAAAAATTCTGGTAAATTATTACTAAACTTATGGAAATTAATTTGGTTGTTGATAACTAAAAAAAAAAGTATTTATGACTTGATAACTGAAAAAAATATATAATAATCTTTATACCTTAAACACTACATGTTTCAAAGTTTTGCCGTTTTGTCACACATAAATAAATATAGATAAAACAGAAAAGTTAGTGCATTTAATTAAAATAGTTTTTTATAAACTTTTCGTAACTAGTTTTGTCGTTCTCTCATTTTTTTCTCTCAACAGAGGGTGAAAATACACGTCAGCACCGAACATAATTTTGCCGGCTACGACCCTACTTGTTTTCTCCTCGAAATTTTCAAACGTAGTTTTTCACTTCGTAAATGCGATCAAGTTATGTAACAGTTCTTTAATTTTGTGCTCCGGAACCGAGCAAGTCAATCTTCTTAACGCTAGTGAAAAAAAAAAAAACAATTCGCAGCAATTGTTCAATACACATTCATAAGTGTAGAAAACGGTCGTATACCTACCCAGTGGTCTTTTGACAACGAGAAGTAGCTACTTCTTGAATTAAGACTAGTTTGACGAGATTTGAAAGTACAATCTTAACACAACCGTCAGTATTCTAGCTGTTTGAGCCTATCGATTAAAGTGCCTAATCAAAATCTATTTATAGTTTGTGAAAGTATCATACCTCGTCAATTAAGATGATCTGTTTTAAATTGACCGAGTTTCAAGACAAAAAGCCGCGATTTATCATAAAACAAGGCTGCATCTTGTTTGGACAATGTGACTTTTACTCAGTTTCAGAAACGTTTAGATTCTTGCACTTAGAAAACGAAAATAGGTCACACGAACAAAACGGATCTTAGTAAGGGAAACTCTTTAATACCGATCGCACATAAAGTCGGCTATTGTAATTTGCTCCATAATTCATATCCTGAAGCGTTTTCATGCTATTGTTTACATTGCATAAGAATCGAAACCATAGACAAACTTCAAAATAATAAGAATTAAAGGCAAAATGCTAATACTGAGGCACAAAATGATTTATGTTCAGAAACATGCGCCTGAAGTCGTTTGAAGATTGGGTAAATTTACAGAAAGCTCAAAACTATGTTGATGAATGTTGTAAAACAAGTTTAGTAACCATTTAAGTTTTTTGATTAAACAATCGATAAACTGTGAAAATAACATATCTTTGCTTGAGGTTTTATCAATTTTAGCGCTACGAGGCAACATAATGATTAAAAAAGACACAATTCGTACTTTTCGGGCCGATTCATGAATATTTTATTCAGCTAGAAATTAAACCGGAAAACAACATGAAAAAAATTGAAATGTTTTTGATTTAAGAAATATAACATATTCTCTGTGCCTTCACAGCCTTTTGAAAACATAGGCGAACGTTTGGGAGGATTCGTGAGCTGATCAGTTAATGTAGTGAATGTGAGAATACTCAAAAACTTTGCTAAGTTTCTTACCTGACTATGATGGCACGAAGAACATGCTTGATTTCTTTTATAAAATCGTAATTTTCCAACTCAGAATAGAAAAAGACGATATACAAATCGCTTATGTATACTTTTTTTTTTCATGAAACGGTAAATTTTCACAACTTGAAGACAGCCAATCACATCGCCAACGTCATTTGACCAATCAAAACAGGCGTACTATCCAAATTAATTATTTTATAGATGCAAAAGAATCTTAAGAAAAAAAATTTTTGCTGGAGCACCACATCAGTTATTGGATTCTGAGTATTTACAAAGACTGTGTCGTCTTGATAAGACGAGTCACAGAAGTGCAAGATAAACTCGTTCCCAGGGCTTTTACCGAACCATAGAGAAAAATAACCATGGAAACGAGGTGGGTGTGAAGGCTGCTTGTAGCAGTTTGCGAAGGTAAATAGACAAAATTGTTTTAAAATTCAAAGCCCACCGTGATCTACAACGAATAATTTTCAATCTTTAAAAACAAAAACAAGAATAAAAGACTGCAATCATTTAATTGAACGTCACAGCGGGCGAAAAAAACAAAGAAAAAGTCAATTCCATATATTTGCATGTATACATTTTCGCTTTGGAAGTGATGTGTTATAAACACTTTATGCTATAGTTCTCGGTTTTTCTTTCAGCATAAAACAAGCTTACAGATCCTAAAACTATTGCCAAATATGTACAACATTTAACTTGAACAACCGCGGTCTTCCGATTAACGCGAGAGCCAAAAATACGATGTTAGAAAAAAGTTAACTAAAATCTCCACCACATTTAGGGAATAGATAATGAAATGCAAAACTAGAAAATATTTTTTTGAGTTCTTGTATATAAGAAACAACCTTCCTGATAAACTTTCTTTGAAACGTAACTCCAATAATTGAAATTTAGGAAATTATGAAATATTCTTCCGTTGTTAATAAAAGGTAACACAGCTGTAACTGGGCGCATACATAAAAAACATTATATATTAAAACAAGATATTATATTACTTTTCTATAACATAACCACAACCAAGGTAATATCGGTTGATTTTAATTTGTGATTAGTATAAGCAGTCAGCTACTACTGAATCATATACCCTCTAATGAAGATCATAAATTATTGGTATCAAAGACTTGTACAGGCTTTTAAGTCCAAATAAGTAAGAAACATATTGTGGAAATAGTTCGTTGATTCTTTCAAAAAATTAACCGAAAGACTGGAAATGAACCCAAGGGCAAATAAAGAACTTGGCGAAGACTAAATAAATTTTAAAACGTGCCACAACTACAAAATGACTATGTTTGATTCACTCCTATAAAGGTAACTCATGATGGGTAAAAAGGTCTCAAATTTTTATTTAAATAATGCGAGTTCTAGATCTTAAACTTACAGACTGAATTTTTCAAATTGAAACAATTGGATTCCACATTTTTTTTCTTGGAATCCAGAACCTTTAAAAGGAGCTACAGATTCCCTTGATTGAATTCCAGATTCCCTTGATTGAAATCTAGATTCCTTTAAAAGGAGCCTCAGATTTTCTTGATTGAATTTCAGATTTCTTTAAAAGAAGCTCCAGATTCCCTTGATTGAATTCCAGTTTCCCCAAATGGAACTCTAAATTTCTTTAAAAGGAGCCGCAGATATTCTTCAATGAATTTCAGATTCCTTTAAAAGGAGCTCTCCAGATTCCCTTGACTGAATTCCAGATTCCTTTAAAAGGAGCCCCAGATTCCCTCATCAGAGGCCATCATCAGAGTCATAGTAAAATTAGACTCAGTAGCATACTAATAGTCTGGTTCGCCTTTGCTGATTGGCTAGTTAACCTGCAATACTATTGGCTGTTTGTCTTAAATAGTGCTTTATTATTGGTTATTTACTCAATTTAAGCAATTATGAAAAAGAAGCCTGAGTCCGAATCAGGGCGTATGTATTGCCAGTGCAGTACTCTAACAGCCGAGCTACGGAGCGATAGCTGTTCAGTGGAGCAATTCATTTTTACATCGCTCACAACGTCAATGCTAAAGTTCCAAGTACAAACTCGATGACAATAATTTTCTGGCGGGCATGGTTGGACTAGTTGATAAGATTTCAGCTTTCCGACCACAAGGTCCCCAGTTCGATCCGGCTTTGCCGAGATTTGAATCTTTGTGTGACCTTCTTTTCAGCCTAAGCTAACTCACCTTTCCATCTTTCTGGGTAGGTAAATGGGTACCAGCGTTTGCTGGGAGCTGACCTGCGATGGATTAGTGTCTCGTCCAGAGGGAGTCAAAGACTCTCATCCGCTTAACAGTACAGAAACCGGAGATAAGTGCCGGCTCCATGGGCCACTTGGCTCTTAAAAGATTTAGCTTTTTTTTTTAGCTCATTTAACGGATAGCACGGATTTCCATTACTGGCTGAATTAAAGACCATTTTCTTTTCTGGAATCAAATAACTACATCGTTGTATAAGTCGATCTTATAAAACAAATTTTTAGAAAGAAACCTTTTATTGCTGTTTTATTAAGTTGGCGACAATTACCCTCCATCTAAGTAAACCGCTCTGACACAAACATTTCGTTTTTTTTTTAAAAAAAAGTTTAATCACGACTGAGTGTTACTGACCTTTTAACTATAGGGCTGCTCTTCCACAACTTGAGTATCAGTGTTGATCGTTTCCAACAGAAAACCTTTGAACACAGTATTATATCTGCAAAGTTTATTTTCTTTCTTTTGAGTTCATGACACAAATTAAAATTAATTATGGAAATCGTATACTAAAAGTAAGATATTTCGAGAAAGGCTTTTGTTATTGAGGAGGAAAGATTATGGTTTAAAAAGCCCATTGATCAAGAGATGAAAGCAGTTGAAAGTTTATCCGGTCTCATTAGCTCATTTAGTCGAACCTTTAATATTAATGCTGTTGTTCTTCTGATTCGAACCCAACAAAATGAATTTAAATTCAAAAATCTTTGTCAGCGCAACTGTTTCAAAAATAACCTGAATATGTCTCTTTATATCCTTAATAATAAGAAAAAAGTTCTGTAAACAGAGTTTATTCATCCGTTTCTCAATCTGCACGTGTTGATGCACTAGATGAAACGAGGACGCACAAAAAGACCATAGAGAAGTTGCTAATCACGGTGATTTCATTTTCTCTTTGTTTGAAAGTTTTGCTATAAATGATCAATGAAAAAGGTGAAAATCTTCAAATAAAAAATAAGTTACAGATGTTCGGTTCTTTAAGACTCAAGTAAAAAACGAAACCAAACAAGAACACTAAGAAACGACATCCAAAAGGGCAACTTGAACAACATCTACAGGCGTACGCGTGACGCATAATTTGGACAACTTGTGATTAAAATGTTATGGTCATCTCGCTAAGTAATCTAAGTAGGAGATCTATAGAGTGTTAGCTCTTAGAATAGTCCAGAAGGCATAACTTTAAATCATGAACCCAGTTTTACTTAATTTCAATAAAGGCTCCACAATGCATTTATATACAGAGAATAAAAATCTCTACCCTACTATCTAGATCTAGATGTAGATACAGCTACAATATATACGCTTTTCAAAATCAACAAGCTTGGCACAACACAGATTAAAGTTTTTCGTTCATCTAATCAAAGTAACAATCCTTTGGTTTTTCCTTTGTTGTTTATCTTTCACTAATTACCTGTGTCACTCTATCAACAAGCTTTTATTTTTCTCACAATAGAGAGCTGCTCTGATCTTTCGGAAGGCAATGGTATATAATTTGCACCCTAAATCACGCGTTAATTGACCTGAAACGACATGCGTTAACTTTTCAAAAAGAACTAGGAATTCATTTATGCCTGTAAATTGAAACAAAAGTCAATGATTTATAACAATAATAGACCATTTTCGACTTTGCAACTGCCTCTCACAACAATGACAACGTATTCAATTTGTACAGAGCTAGAAATTCATCTATGCCTGTAAATTGAAAAAGTCAATGATTTATAGCAATAACAGTCCATTTTCGATTTTGCAATTGCCGCTGACAACAACGACAACATATTCAATTTGTCCAGTCTAAGCCTCAGTATGAAGTTAAGTATTCCTAAATGCTAATGAAGTTTTACACTATTTACAACTGTGTGTATTGTTGGAGGTGTGACTTCTGGCTCTCTTGCTAGTATTGTTGAATATTTAACAACAAAGCAAGGCTAAGAATGTATAAAATGAATTCACTGTAAATAAAATCACCAGCAACTGGGAATTCGAAACTGGTTTATTGATAAGGCTATTTTCCGATTCATTTTAGTCTTTCTATTTGGCACAAAGTATAAATCATTTCATTAGCTGATGCAGTTCATGATAAACTTTTCTCATTCGTTGCACATAAACACTTTAGGGTGGTCAAGTTCAGACAAGAATTAAACACATTTTTCTTATTCTACGTTTTTGACCGAATTACAGAAGAGCACATTTTGCCGACACAACAAGTCACAGACAAAGAAGATTATATTTTAGGTTTGGACAAAATCATCTAGTTGATATGCGCCATCATAATTTTTTTTTCTAAAACATTTTAAACTAGAGATCTTTCGCTATAAGATTAAACAACAATAATAACAATAACAACAACAACAATAATAATAATAATAATAACAATAACAATAATACACACTATAGTATTGTCTGATGCATGCACTTCAACTGAATGACTAAATTTAAGACGAATCATAGTAACGATGTCCTGACCTTGCCAACTAAAAGGCATTAAGAGCACATAACTAATATTAATAACAATAATAGTAATAGTAATAATAATAATATTAATAACAATGATAATAATAATAATAATAATAATAATAATAATAACGTAATACATCTTTGACAAAAAACTAATAAAAGTAGTTGAGCTAAACTTGCATGAAAAAGAAAAATAACGAATTAAAACTACACACATTTCGCCTGAAAAAATAAGGAAAAATGGAAACTGAAGCACACTCAAAGAATAAATTATCCAACAATAAAAATGTTATTGTTCGAAAGTTGATTAACACTAACCTGGTTTTACGTTTTTAAATCATGACGAGATTGTTCTTTTTTCCAAACTTATTAAGACTTAGCTTGTTCGAGCAGTAACTTGGAGATTAATAATTTTTTTCGAGAAAAATCTAAATAGCATTTCATTAAAATCGAAAACCTTTTTCGTAAAGAAGATAATGCTATTTGAACTTGTATATATATACTCAACCCAGGGTTAAAATTAACTAAATTTTTAGCACTCAGGCTAAGCCTGTTCAACAAATTGACTTACCACAACTAATAGCATCAAATCTCTTTTGCACAATGTTGCTAAACATTGCTCTGTTGAAAAGGTGTACATGCTATATTTTTGGTTTTTGACTTTTTAAAGTCATTAATCAAATAAAATTTACCGTAACCACATCAAATCAAAAATAAAGTATTAACTACAGTTCATTTTAAAAGAGAAGTGAATTGATTTTTCGTTGAAAAACAAAAAATTTAAATGATTGATCTCTTTTTAAAAGTTAATCTTATATTGCTTCCGCTACGCAAATCCTCTTAATTTTTTGGAGTTTTTTTTTTGCTATAATTGCTAAAGTAAATTAAAATAATTCTGCGACTTTTATAGATAGATTAACTGGCAGATAGAACATGCAATGTTTCCCTCAAAGGTGTAAGTACGAGAAGAAATAAAAGTAACACAATATCAAATGAAAAATTCAAAAATAAAAAAAAAATAATTTGTAACATTTTCATATATCAAATATTTTCGCTTAAGTTTCGGCTAGGCTGAACTATAATAATACTAGCATTATTTTCATCATGATAAATCAAATTTGACTCTTTAGCTTCAATTTAACACCGAAAAGTTTGTTAATAACATCTTCAATTTTCCTACAATAGGAGAAATATTCTTATTAATGTTAGCTGCCGCATTGGTAATTGATATTGGAAACGTGGCTTCTTAGCTTTAATGGACAATCAATTTTAAGACTATTTTCACAGCCTGTTGACAACAGTAACCCACACAAGATTGAAACACCTTTTTCATAAGTGCAAGGTCAATGCAACGATTATATACTAGAAGTAATCAAAGATTAATAGAGCGCGTTCGACAGTGGTCAAAATATTTTTATTAGAAGAATATATAATTCAGTTACAACAAGAACCAGCTGGAAAATGGACGAACAAAACACATGGTCTCAACAC
>ERZ1740055.496-NODE-496-length-10964-cov-6.499129_pt1 | contig 10964 bp, 2 predicted proteins | sample MGYA00581747_ERZ1740055 | MGnify/ENA primary metagenome ERZ1740055 (study PRJEB43018, sample SAMN04849739) | marine metagenome | isolation source: floating plastic debris | place: Pacific Ocean | collected 2008-08-28 | study: EMG produced TPA metagenomics assembly...
CTTAACTTGTTCTTAATTTTTGGCGATTTTCAGCCTCATGTTCTTATAAAAAAAAAAGAAAAAAAAGAGAGTGTACATCAATTCACTACTGATTGACTCAAAATTCACATATTAAGTAATTACATGCGAACCCTCACACGAAACAAAGCCAGCTGCAGGCGTTGGCTAGTTTGATACGCAGGGTCAGTGAACACTAAAAAAAGAAAGACACAGAACTTCCGACACCTTTGAGTTGTTATTTCCCCATTAAAATTAAAATATCATAAATTCAACATAGAGCGACTTTATTTCATAATACATTTATTCTACCATGAAACCAAAAGTAAAAAACCTTTCCTTTCCTAACAAGCCAATACAAATTTTATTCTATTTTACTCAAATTCTTTTGGCATCAGTACTATTACACTGAAATGCAATATGTATAATTTTAATTTAAGAACTCTAAGAACTGATTCATCCTTAAGCGGTGTGAACATGAAAACACTGTTCAAAACAAAAATTAATGTATTTTACTAGTCTACAGTAAACTCTGCAAAAAAGACGTACATAATAATAAATCGGTGATCGTTTTTCTTAAAAACGTAATACTATCAGTGTAGAACGAATATTGAAACCGAGTTTGTGCCGCGGACGTTATGAATGATAGTCTCGGTTATGATTTTTGAGACTGAGTTTGTACCGCAGTAAAAACCATGACGTTATATGAAAAATCTCCACGGTTATGAATATTGAAACGGAGTTTGTACTGCGGTGTATACAATGACCTTATGAATGATCGTCAAACGGGACAATAATCCTGGTATACGCTATATGTCCTTGTTAGAGCTGCCAACTGTGGACAGCTGTTTTGGTGTTCTAATAGTTTTTGTTACTTCATATAAAGTGCAACGTACGGGGTTTTATTCATGAGTCGTTTGTATCAAAAACACGGGGCGAGGAACCAGCGTGTGAGTGATGAGATACAAATTACGCGTGAATCAAACATCGTACAAATCACTTCCTATGAACTGAGCTGTTTATTATATGTATCACAAGAATTTTCATTGAACATTTCAGTTAAATGTAAGCGTATATAGAGGACCAAATTCAAATAATAAAACCACAATCATATTTATATTACCTTCAAAAACATCAAGGTTTAACTATATATTTAATGGCTACTTTCAAACATAACACGTGCAGAACATTACCAGAGTAAAATCTTTTGTGGTTATTCGTTTTCCCGCTCCCACTTTACACAAGGGCCAAATTTCAATGCATTTTATTCAGGTTACGTTGTCATACTGATTGATTATACTGCCTTATATGAAAGCAGATTTCCGTCGTTCCTATTGGACATACCACTATTTTTACATATGACAATAAACCTAAGGGATTCTACAAATATGCTATACACAATACAATTTTTGTAATACACGTATAGTCAACAATTAGACCTTTAGGACGAATGGACAACGAGTCAATAAACCATGAGGCCGTAGGCCGAATGGACTATTCAAACTCGTAGTCCATGACAGCCGAGAGGTCTTATTGTTTTATAGTATAAAACCAATGATCGGTCAAAAAAGGATGTACAGATTAAATTAACGATGGAATCCTCTGATATTATAGCAAAATACGGCTCATTACTATTTTGATCCGCCGTTTTTTTTCTACTAGCTAGTAGGCTACCACAAATAGACCTCTAGTAGAGTAGCCAATCAGAATGCAGGATACGTGTTAGACCATTAGTAGGTTTATACTAAAATAAAATATTTTATTCTGATTGTGACATCGATAGAACTCAAAACCATTTTTTCGTCGTGCCCTGTTAACGAGACACACCTAATAAGGCACGGCTACTGCAAATTGTTGTTTTTAGTGGCAGATTTAAGAAAATAAGCTCGCTATCGAAGTGACCTTAGTGTGCATTATTAGAGAACGCAAGTAATTGTTAACACGTATGCCTTTAATAGAGTTTCAATACTCACACGAGAACTTACGATCTACAATTGTATTTGTGCAACAGCAGTTTAGGCTTACCTTTGCATTAACTTGGACGAATGCAAATATTTTGGTTAAAAAACCCTGATCAAAGAGGATCCCACTTTACTTTCACTAGTAGCAAGGAAAACAAGCGGTTCTTCGTTTTATAGTCAGTAATTACTGTTCAGACTTGCCAATCGACTGGTCAGTCAATTAAATGGAGAAAAACCTGCTCAGCAAGTATTATTTCAACATACAGGCTAAAGAAATTTGAAACGCGATGAAGAAGATTTCTTCTTCCCTTAGGGTACAAAACAAATGTAATACAAACTGAATCGAACTATATTATGAACTATATTACCATCTATATACAAGCTCCGAGTCACGACAAACTAATTCTATTCAGCAAACAGCAGAAAGCAAACTAAAATTGGTAGAATTTCGCTTGTTTTCGAGAGACCAAGACTTATCATTGCTTGTTAGAAAAATATTTATCTACTGTTACATATATAAAATGGCCTACGGTTGAGTTAAGAACTCTAAATATAATTATGTACTGATATAGTTGAAGCTAATAATTTAGACACGGTCCTCTTCAACCATGCAAAAGGTTCAATTATACAAAAGATAATTTTTTTTCCTGAGCGTTAAAAATATTCGGAAACTTCTTGCGTTATTTTTAAATTTCGTAATTTAGGTTTTTTTTTTGTTAAAAAACACTGGTTGGCCTTTAACAAACTCAACCACAGGGGAAAAAAATGGCGACGCTTTCCTTGACACTAGAAGTCGACTTGCTCCGGCAAAGGTCAAACGCTCAAAAAGTGAACTCGTTAAACCACTATGGGCCGATGATCATAAAAATTCCAAACGTCATTGCTACGCGTTCTAACAACTTCAAGATGTAAAGTACTTCAATATTTGCTAACGAACTCGAAAACAGAATTCATATCTTTGCACTATCGCGTAATATCCTCTATGTATGCAACCCAGAAGCGGTTTTAATTCTAAATCGACTGTTACACCATTAAACATTAACTCTAACTTGATGTTGTTCTTCGGTGTCGCTCACAAGTGAAATTTCTCCGCTGCCTTATCGGCCACCATTTTAGCGATGGCCAGCGAGGATGTAGCAGCGGGTGAAGGAGCGTTCCTAACATGCAACATGCGACCTCCTAAGTCCCCCACCCCACCGTCAAACACAAAGTCATCAACAAGGTTACCCTCACTGTCAAGGGCCTGGGCGCGAACTCCAGCTGGGCCTCGGAATCTGTCAAGAAATGTACAATAAGGACGATTATAGACTAGCAAATTTGGAGGAATTTAAGAATACCTGGCCACTATTGTTCTTTGGTTAAAGGCGCACTTAGTTTTAGAAAACGACGAAAGCGCTTGATAAAATTACAGTCAATGGCCGGGTATATTTTGTAGTTAAGAGGCAAGTTTCCATGACAAAAATTTAAGATTAACCTACTCCATAGACCTTTTTCACGGTATAAATTATTCTTTATCTCCATTCAAATTTGCCCGTCAAACCTCGTTCACGAGCTTTACCTTCAAAAGCATATGTTACCCAATACGAGGCTGGACGGGCAAATTTGAATGCAGACAAAAGAATACTTAAACCGTGAAAAAGGTCTATTCAGCGAATGTCAAGCTCATTTTTAAACTTTTGAATTGACTAGGTTTAATTGCTTTTGGGATACATGAAAGTTAAGCAACTGTTACAGTGGCAAAGCGGACGGTGAACTGGACGAAGCCCGGGCGCCATCTAAGTTGACTTTTATTACAGCTTGCTAAGTTTCTTTGTTATGTTTCACTCATCTCAAAGACACAAACAAAAAACACTTGAGTCAATGAACAACACACAAACCACGTGATGCCTCACGATTTTACTAACAATCTATAGTGCAAGAGGTATAGTTTTCGGTTTGTATAAAAGTGAAAAACCATTTTTGGCAAAGTGGCAAAACCGCTAACCGCTTGCACTTTCTCGTCAAGAGAGTAACCAAAATTTTTTTGCTGATAACATAAAACAGTAAACTTTGCCACTTTAAAGCTTTTCCTTAACGGCCTTCTTGTTTTAAAAAACTATCATGGCAGGATTTGAACAAGTGAACATGTTTTAAAAGCATTCGGCAAAAGATGCTGGTCATAGTCTCTGATAAAACAGTACTTACTGACCTTATAACGTCTTCTTTCTTTAAGCTTGGAACATATTTCTGTAACTGTTTCACCTGCGCACCAAGGAAGAAACTTCTGTAATACTCGCCAACACCAAAGGCGAAATACTTGAAAATCAGCTTTCGAAGGCCACTACATAGTTTAAAAAACGGATTTTAACTTAATCCAATAACATCAACAGCATTTAGCATTTGGTTATTTATGCACAAACCACATACAGAAAAAAAGTAAAAATCGATATAACTACTTGCTTTAACGTCATCTAAGCATTTTACGAGGTTAAATCCAATTCAAGTCTACCGTGTTATCGAAACTGGTACTCATCTCCTGTTTCTGTTGTGTTGCGCGAATGAAAGTCTTTCCCTCGCAGGTTAGCTCCCAGCAGATGCTGACAGTACTAATTTACCTACTTCGCAAAGTCCCCCGGCAAGCTGAGTCAGCACAAATTTTGGCCAAGTCCAGGATAGAACGTGAGAACTACTTGCTGGTATGACGAAATCTTATCACAAACGGTGTGCTGCCCATGTTACCATATAATTTTACTCGTGCGTACAAGCAATGACAAAGGAAACACAGTAAACTTAAATAATCTTTCATTTACATCATGTGTTAACTGATCAAAATAAAGCAATAAACATTATATTTGCTGTTGTAAATGCCATTCACTGCATGGCAACATAACGAGATAAAGCGCGCATATCTTAGACGAAGTGCCCGAACCTTCTATAAAAATCTTTCCAACTGCCTTCTGACCTTCTGACCGTGAAATGTGGACGGAAAAAGAAGAAAGAGTCAGATTGTTGTGTTTTCCTAGCGATACTGTATTTCACTCAACTTTAACACGCCAAGACCGTCCGATTTCGTTTCGACACCCTTAACAAAGGACGGCTAAGAGGTGTGGACGTCAAAAACGTCCGCCTTAATTCTTGTTTTTATACAAGACGTCAAAGTCTTCTGAGACGACATTGACGTTATAGACTTCTTTATATAGTAAAAATTCTGCCCTTTGTACAGAAATTTTAGCTTAAACATCGCTGTATCATTTTAAGAAATTTTAAACCAAAGTGTTGATGGAGTGTAATATGAAGCAATTAAATTTAGCATTTAGAGCCACTCTTTCAAATCTCTCAGTTGCATGACTCCTTATATTTGTCCGACACGGTAGTTCAGAAAGCGTCTCAGAGAGTAAAGTCAATAACCTTTGAACTAATATACCAGTTTAAACATGTAAACTGAATTAACTGCAACTTTTCTCAGTACCGGCAAATAACTTAATAAACCTAAACTCTTGCAGTGCACAAACAGCAATATTACGTTAATGTTACTCACTGATGGCTCAAGGCGTCCCAGAGATCTTTAAAATTAAAGTCGGTGAACTTGTAGCCTTCTCGGGCAAATGCTAGCACTGCATTCGGTCCCAACCATACACTGCCGTCCATACGCGGTGTAAAATGGACCCCAAGAAAAGGAAACTTGGGGTCTGGTACCTAAAAATAATTCAATTACAAATATTACATGCCCGGAAAAGATGTACAATGAAAGCATAAACAAAGATTAATCTTGACTTCTACCCAGGAAGGGGACTGAGGGGGAGATTGCCCTTGCTTTAAAAAATCGATTTTTCAAAAACCTAAATTTTGCAATGATTGCAAGCCAGGGGTCAAAATGGACAAGTGATTTGTTCTTCCACCTTCTATGCTAGGGCCCAGGCTCAAATTCCGGGTTTAGAATTTCGGCTGACCTTCATCTGATTATAAGGTTTTTCGATTCTCTAACTACAGCACATTCACACCACACACAAGGATCTTTTTGAATACGTATTGTGAAGGTATATTTATCATATAAAATCTGTTGCGAGTTACGGTCAGGAGACAATTTGCTTGTTACAAGACAGAACGCCCCGGGGGGAGGACTGTATTTGGCAACGGGTGGGGATGACCGTCGTATCTTTTAGGGCTCAAAATCAAGGATCTAGTATCTTTTAGGGTTTCTTAATGGTTTAAAGGTTTTTGGGCCACCATACTCTTAGCTGGTATATTTTGGAGTATCTTTTTAAGATAATAACATATTACATAATAATAACAGCAACGACAGCTTCAAGTTTTTATCGTTATTTAATTAAGAGTTAATGAATAGATGTGAGTAGTTTGTTTATAAATACATCCAAGATCTACTTACATGATACAAAAAATAGTTATAAAATATACAATAAAAGATACAGCAATATAAATGACAGACTAGAAAAAGGGATTGTTAGGAATTTAGCCTCACAACGGGGGTCCCCCATGCGCAAACCCCTGGATCCATCATCTACAGATTATACAATACTGTAACATACTGGATAAATATTGCCTTTCACCAAATGACATTTCTCTTGTTTAAGAACCAAATATTCACCACGAAAAGGAACAATTTTTGGTTCACTGCTACAGCCAGACAGTTTGGCCAGTCTGTCAGCATACAAGCCAGCACAGGTAATCACATACTTGCATTTGACAGGTGGCTGCAAAGATGGGAAAAATGACCACAATGATATTTAGTAACTTAAGCTAACAAAAACACACTCAAGTCATTTAGTAATTTTTCAGTGTCAAGTATCAACAAGATAAAATTAACTGATCCTCTTTCATTACTAAACCACTGTCCACAGAAAATAACAATCAGGCTTACAATATTTTTACGGTAGACTTAATATGCAACCTGCAACCTTAGTTTACTGTAAAAAGTCTGCGCACGCGATTGGTGAAAATCTATCACGCGATTGGTGAAAATCTATCACACGATTTCGGTAAGATGGCCTTAGTGCCCATTTTAGTTGATTCAAGTTAGCAGCTAGCATACATGTGCTATCTATCAAGCGTTAAAGAATAATGTGGGTGTTTTGCTTACAATTAGACGAATGCACTGGTTACACAATGAACGAGAAATATGAATAATGCTCGAACTAGCGAAGCTGAGTGTATATACTCTGATGAATGACATCTTTTGCTGCAGTAAAAGTTCAAAAAAATCAACAACAACAACAACACCAGCTTTATTACCAAATAAAAGTTCAGTAAACTTAATTCACAAAACAATGATAGTCAATTACTGATTATCATTATTGATATGATGATTATCAATAAATAAAAGTTAAACTTAATTCACAAAGTTATTGAAGACTTGGTCCTTTTCAGTTCACCATACTTTAAAGCCATGCATTAGACAAAAGAACAGCACGGTTGTGAAACATGTCGACAGATAGATCTATATCACATGATTACTTTTGACCAACTGCATATTAATACTCATTATCTGCTATTGGAACGTTAGCATGTTTGTTAGCTATGCCATGCTGATGAGGCCCAAAATCTTGAAATGCTGAAACGGCTGCCAATTGCTGCTAACATTTAGTCTCAATATTTTTATGGGAGAAATAAAGGTTAATGCTCTAACTCTGTCTTCTTTTTACAAACCAATAATACTCAGAAAACATTCTGAGTCCATGACGGGATTCAAACCCACAACCTTCCGAACAGAGGGCGGATGCTCTATCCACTGAGCTACAAGTACTCTTAGAATAGTGGGGTCATTTGTTATAAATGTTCTTACATAGACTTGTGAACAGGCTGAAGCTGTCTCAAACAAGCACTCACACGTCATGATTTAATTATCTTTGCCCTAGCTCCCGTTTTACGGACTGGCACAGTAATCTGTAAATACTAAATTTTCGAAATAGCAGTTTCGTAAACAAAACCAGAGGTGTTATTGTCACAGCTTTTCAAACAACGCTGACACGATTTTGAACTTTAGTTATTTAGCTGTGAAACTGCCAAATTTCAAATCAGTGGACAAAAAACTACCCAATTTGGAACCTCGAATGGCAAGAAGTTTTGACGTAAAAATAGTTTCGAGAAAAAACCTTTCAAAGTTTTGGCTTTCCTCAAGCCCACCGCATGATTTGTTTGTTTTTCTCCGCCCCCAACAACATTCAGCCAATCAAAATCACTTCCAACGGTACTATCTCCCGCTCAAATTGCTTTTAAATATGCACAAGGCGAAGCACAACCGCGAACCAGCTACTGAAGGGCGTGATTAGTCGTTTTACTTCCAGTATAAAATTTTTCTAGTTTTAAAAATCTCGTTCTGATCTATACACGTATCGCTAATAATCTTACTTTGGTCATTTCCGACGGTTTTAAACTGAAAAGTAACCTTAATAAGTTTTTTCCTTAGAAAATCCAAGCAGTATTCAGTTCTTAGAGCATCGTTTGCTGTTATTTTCTAAGCTATTTTCTTTAAGCAAACAGAGAATTCAAGTTAGATGCAAATTTCACAGAACTGTTTTAATAGCAAAAGAATGGAGCAAGTTTCATTTTTGCTGCAATGTGGTGTCACACTTAACAATAAAAAAAATCCAGGGATCTTATTTACAACTACTTACCACTTCTTTACCATTAATGGTGACTGGAAATTTTGATTCTGAAACATCTGAAAAAACTTCAATAGTGTTAACAAATATTAGGGAAAAATTTTGGAGACATTCAAAAGACATTATTAAATTTTTAGCATTTGCAACATACGAAAGAAGTTAAATTGAAAATCTGATTGTAAACCTAAAAGTACACTACAAATATCTATTTTTATTATTATTACTAAGTCTTTCTTCATGATACACACCTTTCCCTTGTTGTTCAGGTGCAGGGTTAAAGATGAAATCTGTCACCTGAGGTAGAATAAAGTAAAACTTAGCAATATGTCAGCAAAACAAGGCATTTACTGGGAACTGGTACAGACAGAAAAACAACGATAAAAAGCATTTCTGTTGACAGTCCGTGCGATCACCCAGTTGTTAAGATTCTGCTTGGGCAGTGCCCCATCATATTAAGAATGATGGTCATGATTATCTACACAGTTAAGGCACTTGTGTTCAAAAGAATTCAGTGGGATTTGAACATGTGATCCCTGCAATACCAGTGCCACTCAACTGATCGAACACGCAGAATCTCGTAAAATGTAAGAATGCCTTAAACAATTAGTTTGCACATGTATGTATGTGTTTATTATTTGTTCTGGTTTAAACCAATAATTGGACAAAACTTTAAAAATGTGCAAGAATCTAAGAAACAATATAGCTCTCATAACGACAACGAGCCGTAGTTAGAGTGAAGCAAACATGAATGAAGCAAAAGTGTTGGTTTTGTAAACAGAAAATGGCTGAGTGGTCCAAGTCCAACACTGAAGGCCAACCCATTAATTCGGCCGTTGACAAGCAAACCATTATATCTGCAATTGATTTGAGCTCATGATCATGAGGAAGTTGTTTAAAAAACTGGAATTTCAACAGGTTTTGATGTTGAGGACGTTTTGTTTTGTATGGATTGCTCATCAAGAAAAAAGTTAGATGATCCCAAGGAAAGCCAACTTCAATGCCAAAACTGTTTCAGATTGAAGCAGATACATGTAGATTTTTTGCCTAAATAGTTGGGAATATATAATATGAAAAAGTTTTTTACGTTTTTAAATTCTCATAATTTATTATTTTTTTGAAAATGTTTCTTTGTTTAACTTTAAAATATTTTTATACAGAACACAAAGCGTAACTCAAAATATCTACGAAAATTTATACACTTTTGTTAAGGACTGAGTTATTCCTCATGTCACGTGCTTTATAGCAAGTCCATTTTTTACAGCACAAGAAAAAGTTTCTTCCAAATAAAATTGCAATGCACAATTTTAGTTTTAGTGTGAACGGGGCAGAGTTGTGTCTTTGAGCCACATGAATCACTTCTCCTTTCTAAGCTCGTAATTTTGTTAAGGGTGAAAACGTTTTAATCCAACAAATTTTAGCCATCCCACAAGTTTAAGTGGTTGAATTAAGGAAAGGGTAATTTTTTGCACTCCAACTTAAGAGCCAATAACATTCGAAATTCTCATCGTCAGTGAGTAAGGTAATGCTGCACTGGAAATTTTTCTATTAATTTACACTTGTATCTCAGATCCCTGGAAATGTATCAAATCTAAAATCATGAACGTTTTGGTCTTTGAAAGTTGAAACTCACATTTAGAATAAAATTCAAAATAAAATTCAGGAAAACATTATCTCCCAATATCACAGGCAGTTCAGAAAGCTTAAACATACAATTACCTGTTAGGTTAGTGCTGTGGGATGAGAATTAATTGATCATTACTGTAACTAAAGGCAAGAAAACAAGAGATTATATCGAAATGGAGGTGACTTGAGACCACTGTGTAATAAGTGTAGAACTTGAATAAAGATTCAGACAGTGGTAACAACAGATTCTCGACTTTTGTTCTACATAATGTTACGTGTATGAAACTAGTTCCCAGTTCCTTTTTAACATGGAATTAAAAAATGGCGCGTTTTTGGTGACACGCTAAAACGCCGAAACATGGTGTAGTGAAAATTAGAAAAAATTTTCGACAATTTAACCTTCACGGAATAACTCAGAAAATTAGTTAAACCTGGGTTCTCGTCAGTCCTAAAAGCATTCGAAAATTCACCGAAAAGAAGACGCTAAAATAATTCGTCGAAATTATGCCCAGAACAGGAGTTGACGTTCGTCCGATGACATGAAGTATATTAAATGCGTTCGGTGTATGTATATATCGATTCCCGCCAAGGGCTTAAATATTGTTTTCTCTTCTTTCATTCAGTTTGTCCGATGAACAAGCCGCGACTACAAGTAGTCTTCTAACTTTCACATCAAAATTTCCAGTTCCTGCATCAATATCTGTAAACAATCCTTGCCCATAACTGACCTTGGGAATTTTTCAGCCAGCAATGGAACGATTATGAACTAGCCACAGGGCTTGAC
>ERZ1740055.497-NODE-497-length-10961-cov-6.991381_pt1 | contig 10961 bp, 2 predicted proteins | sample MGYA00581747_ERZ1740055 | MGnify/ENA primary metagenome ERZ1740055 (study PRJEB43018, sample SAMN04849739) | marine metagenome | isolation source: floating plastic debris | place: Pacific Ocean | collected 2008-08-28 | study: EMG produced TPA metagenomics assembly...
AAGCAGTGAAACCAGAGTGGTCGAGTGATCGAGCCTCAGTATGATTCTTAAAAAACTCTTCAAATTTCCGAAATCTCAGCCTCATGATTCTTATAAAATGGATTCTTACAAAAAAAAGTGTATATACCAAATGATGAAGCTCGCATCTTCTTAGAGTACACCAAACACGTTTGATTAGATTAAAAACATAAGAACATTTGAGGCTAAAATCCCAAAAATATTTAAGAACATTCAGCCTCGGCTCAAAAATAAGACGTTCTTTTAAAAAAAAGAGTTTATTATCAAACGCAAATTAATCTTGAGATGTTCAAGTGAATAATTTAGAATACTTAACCTCATTAAAATTCAACGGACTGGAGTACATTATACGAGTTGAACCAGAATGCAAAATTAACAAAGCATTTGCTGGCTATGCAAACAATTCCTGTAAACAATAAATTAAAATATTTAGAAATAGCACCCGAGGTTTCTTTTTAGAGTTAAAGCGAAGACAACAATTTTAAAGTACAAAAGCCCGAGGTTTATAAAACGATTCGTCCATAAAGGACGGAAAAGTTTTCCTCCATTTACTGCAAATCGGCAAAACGCTTCGTGCGCTCTGAATTAAACTACAAGCCAGCATTTGTCACTTATCGTAGACCTGTCAAGTTTCAGTTTTGAAAAGAAGTGAGTATTGCAAAAAAACTTATAACGATTGACAAAACAGGGCCACTTCTTTCGGCCAGTTTGGATTACTGAATTTGGTTTTCAACTTGGCAGTATCAGCTTTTTTTTTTTGCCGCTTAATACACACATTTTTTAAATAAGAATCCTTATTTTTTCCCGCGGCTAGCGATTCTTAAAATTTTGACATTTTGAGCTTTATATAATTCTTAAATGATTTTTAAATATAGGTCCTCATTTTATTGAAGCAGTGAAACCAGAGATGCATGTAGTAACGTGTTGTATATAATTTCATAAAAGCAGAGTTTTCAACTGTCATATCAAAAAACTTCATCTTACAACAAAACAAACATAACATGAGAATGTTGTTCAAAGAAGGGATATTTGTATTTTTCATTATTCATTATTTTTAATTTTGGATTAGTATGGCCGTTTGGAAGGCATAATGCTGTGGCTGTAGTTTGTAAAAGCCTTGGTATTAAAGAAAACAGGGCGGAACAATAATACATCCTGAGAGACTAAGTTTATTCTGAGAGGGTTTATATCAGTCAAGTATGGTTTGTTGATGATGTCACAAAATCACTTGTTAAAACTCACATTGGAATATATAAGAAGGATTTCGAAGAATCAGTTTTTAACATGCAATAAATGCTAATGCTACATGATTGGCAATGGACTGAAGAATATGACATATCGCCCTTCAAATATTTACTGAAAAATATATCTCCTAACAAATGTATATATATACACGAAGTTCAGCAGTCTAGCACCTTCTTATTGGCATTAAAAGTCTTTTCGAAGCACAATTTGTGACCAAAATCTTGATCAATCATTGATAAAGAGCTTAAGCACCGAAACATTTCTTCACGACGGAGGTCTATTTTCCGTGAGTAGACTGGATCGAGAACGGCGTTTCTGGCGCGAATTTTTAACTTAAGCAGCGCGCGTATTACAACGACGGACGTACGCAGGGTAAAAAGGCGCAAAAACTAACCTTTAAGGGCCCAGTCGTAAACAAACTTTAAATTGTAAAACTGGTTACACGTAAGGCAGAACCTGAAGTAAAAGTGAGTGTTAAAATAATTGTAAGTAAATTATTTACTTACAAAGATTTAGTGACGATTTGTTCGGTGCTTGAAACCATTCCTTTGATTTAAAAAAAAAAAAAAACTTTGCAGTTCTGATAGACCAATACGGAGGCAAAAAGCAGTTTGTAGGCCTCCGCGCTGACAGTTCAGTTCCGTTTGGCCTCCGTGACAACAAACATTGCTTAAGCTCTCTAATATCTTTGGTTTTCAAAAAACAAAATGTATAATGAAAAATTCCTATGCTGTGGCTAATTCCCAAGTAGGCACTGACAAGAAACATGAAATTAACTTTCCTTTGCCTTACATAAAGTATTACAACAACCCCGCTATGAAAAAACGTTGCCATAAAACCACAATTTATTATGTTTCTTGTTTCAATACACATCGAGCGGGCATGGTTGGCGCAGTTGGTAAGATCTCTGCTTTCCGACCAAAAGGTCCCCAGTTCGATCCTCGGCTCTGTCGAGATTTAAATGTTTGTGTGACCTTCTTTTCTGCTTAAGCCAACTCAGCTAAGCTGCGATGGGTTACTGTCCCGTCTAGGGAGAGGCAAACACTTTCATCCGCTTAACACTGCAGAAACCTCCATGGAACACTTGGCTCGTAAAGGATTTAGCTTTTTTAGCTTTTCGATGCACATCAACGTTGTTTTAACTCGAGAAAACTTTTCGGCCATTTTAGTTGAAGCGATTTGCTGTAACAAGGTTTCGCTGGATTTTTCGTTCGTATTCCTAATAATCACGGGTATATTCTAGTGCCCTAATCCCTGCTACGTCCTCATATACTGATGCCCACGTTCTTACTAAGTTTTATATAGGGTTAGGGTTAGGGCTGTAAATTATGCCCGTTATTATTGGGAATATCATATATGAAGTATGTTTACCGGATGTTTGCATATTTAATTAGGTCATGCATACATGGGATCACGTGACTAGTGGAATGTAGAAGCTTTCCAACCGTTTACTGGTACCAACGTTCATAGTTCCCGAAGTTATACGTCCGTACAAACTTTCATCCAGATCAATGAGACACAGCAAGCCGATCACCAGCACTCACTTATTTTTTAAAAAAACAAATAAACTGCAACTGCAACAATACTGTACAATAAAGTCAATATACATGTATTGTCGCATCTCCTTCAAAATTTGTGTTCGGTCACCATATATGTGTTAAAATTATAAATATAATGGCATTTAAAATGTTTACAGTTAAGAACAAAATAAGAATATTTTGAGCCTTAAGCAAAGTTTGAGTGGCTCTTATAACTAAAAAAATATACTTTTTTTTTTTTTTTTTGTTTTCCGCAATATAAAAGTTTAAAAAGAAAATCCTTTTATTGTTCCCAGCGAATATAGGCCATGCGTTTTCTTCCAAGTTAAATCAGATTAAATAATTGCCCTTAACTTTAAGCAAAATGGAGCATTGATTTTCTCTGCCGGCTTCCTGATTCACTTCTTATCAAAACCAAAAAATCAACCTTCACGATACTTTAAAACAAGATATATAGTTTACTTGGATTATGACACTTTCGGTTTCCTCATGAATTGATTAAGCGTCAGTTTGACTAGACTCAGCTCACTAAAATCTTGATTGCCTTTCAACTCATTTATCTTTTATCAAAGCTTAGACTGTGTATGACCGACGTTAGAACTAGAAAGTACAGTAATTATGCAGATGAGCCGTTTAAACTTGTATTATTAGCGCTAAATATACTCGAAATTAAGAGCCTTTTTATAGACTAAATTTTCATATTATTTTGACAAAAAAAATTATAACAAAGATTTATTAAAACAATTGACACGTCCAAAAATAACTTTGAGCAGACCAATCTATATGCAGATATATTTAAGCTTTTATTTTAGGGTCGTTAGTTTTGCGTCTTTTAGCTAGGCAAAAGTGAAAGACTATATCTGAAAAGAATGGTTACCCGGCTTAATTCACGGGAACGGCGAACCTTTCTCAGTTCGCGTTTTATAGCGCTGAAATCAAAACATGAAACAATGTCCAATTTCTCAGGTTATCTAAAAAACTAAAAAACAAGCTTGAAAAAGAAAAGTTGCTAACGATAGTTAAACTCGCGCGTGGCTATCCTATATAACCTATTGAGTCGTGCTAGTCGCAGATGTTGAGAAAAGGCCAATTTGTTTTTATCTACATTTATATTTATTTATCTTTTATAATTAGCTGTGGCTACGCAAGCTAGCAATTGACTATACTAGTTAGCATGGAACAGAAAATATAAAAACAAACAAAAGAACATATGAAGAGGTACCTTTTTATGTTTAATTGTCTCTCAGCAGACAGATAATCTGCACAAAGGCACTGCTGCGGTCACCATTAAAAGTTATATGCGAGTCCGGCCGTGAGCCACTCGATACAATTTTATTTGTGTGCAGTTTTCAAAAAAGGGAAAAAGTTACCAAAACAGAAAGGGAGAATGAAAGACTAGCAAGCCAATCAGGGTTAATAATTGACTTAGTAAGTAAGCCACTACTATTGGTTTTAAAAAGGTGTTTGGCAGGTTCTAGAGCTCGAAATTTTTAAAATACGGAATACTTCATGTTAAAACTGCTAACTTGGAGCCTATCAGCTTATATTTTTTAGTACAAATCATTTTTTCAAAATATATTAAGTGATCAGTCATTCGAACTACATACATTAAGGGAAGAGACTTTGTACACAGTGTCTTTGTCATGCAGTTTTTCTTGTTTAACTAGCGCACCCTCTTGAAAACTTATGTTTCCGTTTTTAAACGTCAAAAAACTAGCATGTTTTAGTTGTAAGTGACCTTCTGTGGTGAATTTTTCTCGTACCTTCTCTAAAGATGATTAAGATTTATTGCCTTTTAAAACTGTCTGACAGATCCGAGAGACAAATTTTCAACATTTTTCATTATCTGACTAAGGCAGCTGTTAAACTACGAGATGTTATCTAGACTATAGATTTCCCAAGACATTTTTACTGTATTCCGCTATTGAATCTGTGGAGAATGTACAAAGAAGTACAGGCTCAATACGAAACATGTATACATAAGAAAAAAAGCTCGTCTGATATACCTAAATATCATTTTGTTTTATTAGCACTAAGCTTTCTTTTATAACATCATGTGAAAATATTAGTGTAACAAAACATATTCAAACAGCTGCGATTTTGCGAGTGAAATAGTCAATCAGCGCTCTTGAAAAATCCGAAACCCCAAGATTCATCTAGACGTATTAAAACAAATCAACTTGTTGTGTTGATTAATGTTACTGTATCTTGCATTATTTTTTCTCTCTTGGCAAAAGCATGCCTAAAGGAGCCATTTTCCAAAGAGCTTTTGATCAATTACCGTTCAGTGCTTTTAATTGCTCGTAAAAGCCAAGAATTTAATGTCATTACTCTCGCTCTAATTGATAACACGATAAATTAAAACTGTATGGAATGACAGATTTGCAAGGCTGACGGCCTTTATTAAGAGGAATTTTGTTATATAATTTGCTATTCACTTAAACGCAATATCCCACGCACACAAAAAAAAAATTCGCAAATTTTACTTCGAACTTCTCTTTCTTGTCGATTGAAGCTAATTTTTATTGAAATTAAGGTACAATATTCACTGATATTTTATTGCCTTAGAGTAATTCTTACTTTAGACTGTTTAGCCTTTAGGATAAGCGTTTTTGAAAAATTAGGTTAATAAAACATCTTTGCAACTTACACTAAATAACACTTGACGCAGACACTAACTGACTAAGTATTCTTCTGTCTATCCATACAGGCTGTTGGCGCTGGGAACCAAAATGGCAAAAGTTAGTAACTCTTCGAATGTGGATGGAAATCCTTGGACAACTCCAACAAATTCAAGTGTACGTTCTTATGCCATTCACATCTGGGAAGAACCTGTTTGGTTTACCATCCTTCGGATTGCGCTCACGTCCACCATCGCATTGGTTGGGGCACTGGGCAACTTGGCCGTTTCTTATGTAGTTACAAAACGGCCTGAGATGTGGACAGCGGTCAACCTCTACATTCGGAATCTATCCTTGACAGATCTTGGTGTTCTGCTAATCAACTACCCACTAGCAGTGATGAAAGAGCGTTATTTCAACACATGGCCATTGGGTGAGTTCTTCTGCCGTGCAATATACCCTGGTACAGATGCCATATTTTGTGTAGCCATATGGACCATCGCCTGCATTGCAGTGGAGAGATACAGGGCTGTATCACGGAAAAGCACTTATTATCATGGCTCCCTGAAAACGGCGAGAATAGCCATCCTTACCTTGTGGATTGCGTCCCTAGTTTTTACTTGTTTGCCGCTGTACATGACGGTGGAGTATCACCAGGTCGCAGGCGGAATTTTTAAATGCAGTTTTGTTTGGCCCGATATCAATACGGGCGAGTACGCCGTGTTTTCACAGTATGCTAAAGCTTACACCTACTGTATATTAATCTTTACTTACATTCTACCTCTATCGATTATTTTATGGACGTACATGAATATTGCTAAAACAATAGCGCGGAGCTCTAAATTCCATTTTCAAATGCTGAACCAATTCTCGGGTGAGCAAAACTCTGCCCGACAACTCATTCTGAAAAGACTGAGGCAAAACTCAAGGGTGAAAAGGCTACTTACACCAGTGGTGTTAGTATTTGCTTTAACACTACTTCCTCTATATGTGTTGAAAATAATGCCATACATCTCTCTCAAGTTGTTCTACTTCAAGTATATCTACCTTGTGGTCAACGTGAGCACGTTGCTTGTAGTTCTCAATGCAGCCGTAGATCCTGTTATCTACTGTCTGGTCAGCGATAACTTTCGCAACGCTTTCAAGTCTCTCGTATGGGCACATCGGAAGAAGTACAAGAGACGCATACGCAAAGACAAGCCTTCTTTCCAGCTCAGTGGGAGATCCGTAGCACAAGGAAGCCGCTTTCAGAGGAGAATGACCAACACGACGAGCCTCTTTTCAAGTAAGGAACAGCTTAACAAAGACAGCTTTAAACTATCAACTCAGCTGTAAGCAGAGCAGTTGGCGATTCCGAATAGGTTGGGGAATTCGAGACTTGAAAATGTTTAAAAACATTTTGTGAATACCAGACAAGGAGTAAGCAGGGATATTTCCTTTATGAAAGGAAAAAGGGGTTTGGGTGAGTACCAGGGGGGCTTGACTGGAGGCGAACAGGGGGTTGGGAGAAGGGGATAAGCCTGAATAAATTGTGCTCGGCAACTTTTGAGCAACTTTTGGAGAAACCATTTTCCATTCTAGCAACTTCTGAATTTCGGAGCAACTTTGAGCAATTTCGCATTGATTTATCTTATAAAAATTACATTTTGTAAGGAAACGTCGTATCGATGCTAAGCAGAATACGGGGTATCTAGAAGGCATATATGCATGTTGCTCGATGTTGCTCATATATATGTCAAGCGTCGTCCCAAGCCATCTTCGGTTCACTACCTGGTCAACCAGGCTTTCAAACCTCGATATATCCCGAAGATATACACTTCAGATTAACTGATAGTGAACTTTCGTAAGTTCCAATTATTCAAAAAGAGGGATTATTGAAGATATTAAATAATATTTATATGACATATTAAGGTAGCAAGCTTTAATGACAAACCTTTTTTGTTTTTTTTCAAAATTTTAGCAACTTTTTGAGTTTAAAAAGAACAACTTTTTATGATTTTACGAGCACAATCTATTCAGGCCTAGCAGGGGAAAAGCAGGAAGTTATCCTGCTAAGTTTACGGCAAGCAAGTGAGGAATAAAGTTTTGCTTTAACGTAATGACTGACGTTTGCGGGTTGTGCCCAATTTAGCTACCATCATTGCCACTCTGAGGTGTCCAGGTATTGTTTAGACTGAGTTTCTACCTTCGGTTTAACTAAAACAACGTTATGTATGATGTTCGCGGTGCACCGATATCGCAGAAGTCACTTCAACAGGAATCCAACCGTGACGGTCCCACCGAAATGAACTGTTTTAGAAGCGCTGCAACACTCATCTAGCGACTGATCGATTTATTGAGCTAGGGGTATATATTTGAAAAGAGAATAATTTATTCAAGGGGCAGGAATGCAGATAATAGACTAATGTTCCTGTAATAAAAGAGCAAGTTTATTTTTTGCACAGTAGAATGTTTTGTCCTGTGGTACCAATTAGACACAATCAGTTGCCTGATGAGTTGCAACAAAACATTGCTGCGGCATTCTTCAGTTTTAATTAAAAGGCATATCGAAGGACAGATGGTTAAATCTTACTAATTTTACGCATTTTATGCCATGTAATTTCTAGCTTTTAATTCATAATTAGCATTCGATAGATGTATTGACATTGTAGCTGAAAAGCCCAGCCAATGGGGACTTCAATAAAGATATGTATGTATGTATGTATGTATGTATATATGTAATTGCAATACCTCTTAAGTTTTATACCTGCCTTAAAAGAATAAATAATGGTTAAAATTAACTAACTCTGTATGTAAATAAAAGAATAGATATTCTGACTGTTACTATATGTACAAAGTAGTTCTAATGGAAAACAAAGTTTTATATAGACAATAAAAGTACCACCGTTAGCCGGTTTGAATTATTAATCGTGACAGTGTTCAATTTTGCCGAGTAGGTTTGGGCATGAGTTTAACAGCCAGTTCTGATCTCGATTTGTGGACTGGCTGGCTATAGATGATTTTGTGAACGTGCGGTACATTGGTAGGCGGTAGCCAACCTATCATTATGCGTGCGACAAAAAGCGCATGACTGACCCCATGGTTTTGGAAGAGAATTTTTAAGAGAAAAAAAAACGAGGTAGGTTCAAACAATGTCATACGCTGATTTAAACAATCAGAAATGACAAAGTAGCTGTGTCGGTGGAAATCCGAATTATTGGTCATGCTCAACTGTTGAACGCACTTTCCTGATCTCTGATCATTTATTGCCTTTCATATGATTTTTGATATTCACTGATTAATTTTTTCGAAAAGAAATGAAAATATTTTGAATTACGTTAAAAATTTTAGGTAAGTTTAATTTCAATGAATAAATAACAAATTTAATAAATTCGAAGCATTTCACTTTCTATTAGAAACTTCTAGTTGTAATACAATATTAGCAAAAGTTTGTCCGGCATTAGTTTATAGAACGTTTTTACACATCCCTGGAGAAACAAAAATCAATAGGCATAGTGGCGATGTTAGGTCCCAAAACAAAAGAAAAAATCAAAATTCTTTTGTTGAGAATACACCAACATGGCTGCCATGACATCAGGTGAAAACGCTCTATTACTATTAGTGAAACGGTTCCTTGAAAGAAATTCCCAAAAGGCTGTTGGGCCCAAGCCCGAACACATGCTATAGAAAGGCCTTGCTTCATTTTTTCCAATGATAGTGCCAATATCTCTGCTACACTTTTCAAAATCATTTCCAATTTTAATATCTCAAACTATTTTGCACCGCATAGAATTTCCGACCCTAACAAACAAAGTTCACTATTATATAAATGCATAATCTCATAACACGACTCTTCGTACTCTACTGCGCATGGTCGCAGGTCTAGGGTGAACAAAGACGCTCAATACGAGGGAAACAAACACGGTACACGATCTTCTCCTGCTGGAAATTTTTATCACAAATTTTCTAGACTGAGCCACTAAAAAAACTCGTTTGCTACCACTAGAGCAAAGATGAGGAATATTATTCCCGTTAACTTAGAAAAAATCTACCAAAACACTGTTTTGATAGAAACCGCACGAAGCCTCTTTTTCTTCCTTCATAAAAAACAGCAAGAGTAACTTAATTCCGACTCCAACACATCATATCCGCCCCCTGACAAATTAAACTAAAGATTACAAAAAAACAATCCTGTAGAAAATCATATGCCCAAACCATGTTTCAAAAGAAACGACATTTCGGATCTGAGAAGACCTCCGGCCTCAAATATATAAGACCATGTACCGTGTACACGGCATTTGTGCACGGTTTTTCTGAAGTTCAGTCTTTATTTGATATAGTTATGCTAGAATTAACACCCTGATCAATAATTGAAGCCCATCTTTCGAGATGGGCTTCTTTTCGAGATTATTTTTGCAGATCGAGGGGTTCTTCCTTTAGCCGATGAGCTTTTTTTCGAGATTAAGCTCACTGGGCCTGTTTTCAAGGTTTTACGGTATTGGGTCCACTCCCTTCGTTATGAAAACCTAAATGGAGATTACCAAGCTCACGGTAATCTGTTATTTTTTTTAACGATCTTTACTAATCAGTTTTGAAATTTTCCATTTTTATTAATCAGCTAAAAAAAATCTCCTCAAATCTCAGCAATATATTAGAATTTTATATAATTCAGACCATAATTTATGTATAAGCAAGAACTGCAATATTCCATTTAGTTTCCTGTTTAAAAAAATTTCCCCAAGATAAAACTTTTACTGCCTAACTCTCAAATCAATTTGTGTTGCCCATCGCTCAAATACTGTGAACAAATATTAGAACAATTGTTTTGAATGTCAGTAACGAATAAAAAGTTTGCGATACAAAATAAACATTTTCTGTTATTCGTTTTCAATACTTCGGAAAACAAGTTAGCAAAGTATAGAAAACTATCATTTATAACAATTACAAGAACTGACTTTATGCATTTACCCAAGTGACGTTCGGGATGAAGCTGGGTAAATGCCAGCCAACGTAAGTTATAGATCACTGAATGCATTCAGCAGTAATAACTGTTCAGCTGTACAGACAATTAAAATGACTATCTATTTTGTAATTTTATAAGAACTTGAAACTGCATTTACAACAGGAACTTGCGCTGATCAGCTGAAACTTGTTTTGATCTGACCGTATTGAAGCACAAACAAGCTGTAAGCTCTATAGAAATGTTTTGGTTTCTTTTCTTGATTGCAGCATTTTCATTTTGTGAAGGTAAGGAAAACTCAAACACTAATGAAGAGAGGATGTTTGAAACAAAATCAAAGAAAATTTTTTCGACAGTTTTTGGTAGATATATCTCGAACGGTATTTCTCAATCAATTAGTGTAAAAAACCAACGAAACAAAAATTCATAAAACACTTTCCCATAAACGGATAAAGCCAAAATCAGTGACGCTACATTTGATATTTAGAGAGAAAAAAAAAAGAGAAAGAAAGAAAGAAAGAAAGAAAGAAAGAAAGAAAGAAAGAATGAATGAAAGAAAGAAAGAAAGAAAGAAAGAAAGAAAGAAAGAAAGAAAGAAAG
>ERZ1740055.499-NODE-499-length-10947-cov-7.605123_pt1 | contig 10947 bp, 7 predicted proteins | sample MGYA00581747_ERZ1740055 | MGnify/ENA primary metagenome ERZ1740055 (study PRJEB43018, sample SAMN04849739) | marine metagenome | isolation source: floating plastic debris | place: Pacific Ocean | collected 2008-08-28 | study: EMG produced TPA metagenomics assembly...
CTCTCCTTCCCCTCCCTCCCCCCCCTCCTCTCCCCTCCTCCCCTCCCTCCCCCCCCCCCCCCCCCCCCTCCCCTCTTTCTCCGTTTCTTTCCACCTTACCGAAATTAGTTTTCTAAGATAAAGTTTTAAAAAAAAAGGTTTTGTTGGTAGGGAAAGTAAAACATGACTCAGTATAGTGCATGTGGCGATTAGTAATTTGTTTACGATATCCTTGGTTTTGTACTCAGCTGCAGTCATAAACCAGTATATTTACTCTCACACCCATACGAACATGGTGGAGTCTCAATCTCCAATTTACTCCCTTTACTCCGACGAAGGACTAACGTCCGAAACGTCATTCTCTCTTTTTTACGGTGTAGAATTTACATTTTTATTACTAAAATGGAGTCTCAATCTGTGTGCATAACAGTTCTGAAAGCAACAAGCGTCGTGGATGTTTTTAAGCGAACACTTCTATGAGCTTATATGAAAGTCAACGTCTAAGCTGATTCATTCATGCAAGTGCAGACTCGCACCCAGTGAATAAATTATGTCGAGTGTAAGTAAGGCTAAATGTATACTAAAAGATTGTTCGCTGACTAGATTGAGGCAATGCATGGGCACAGTACAAAGAATGCACAGAACTCTGCATCGCTTGCTGCAAGGGCGTCACTGATTGCATTATCAGGCAGGAGGACGGGTCATGTTCCGCTTACTTTCAACGCCATCAAAAAGTTTGACGCCAGCGATTTGAGGAGACGATGAGGCATCTTTATTCAGTTCTAACTTTTGTTTAAGAGAGTAGAGTCCAAGACAAAGCAAGGATGAGAAAACTTTGTTACTTTCCAGATTAAAATACTTCTCCATCTCTGCTATTAAGTGATCTTGCAATGGAATCGCCTGCTGGTTCCTTTTGTAATACGCTTTGATCGTTTTGGCTTGTGCATAAATCTCAATGCTGATGTCTCCCAACTAGTCTTGGTATAAGGGTTCCACTTCGAGCTTTCCTGCTAGAACAGCCGCTGTTGAAAAGCAATCTGACATCTTGGTTTTGACAGAATGCATCACATTATTGTAAATGTTAATGTTGCTAACTTCCGCTGATGTGCTAATATGGTGTTTGAAAACCCGAAACCTGTTTGCCAAACAAAGGTATGTTTTCAAATAATAACACTTTATTCGTTTTAAACTTGAAGATTTCTGTAGAGGCTATTTAGTTTATTTTAAGATGTCAGAGGAAGCAAATGATATTGCCATCTATATAAAGAAAATAGAATGTTCTAAAGCAAAGAAAGCAAGAAGTACACGAAAAAGTTTAAACTCAATGAGATGCGTCAACTAATATATATAAGGAAAAAAGTGTAACACTATAATTAGCAACTGAATCATTTCCTCTCAGTTAAATGTAGTTTCAAAACACTCATTTAAAAACAAGTTAATTATTTTCTTGCAAACTTTCCGTTATCGAATTTTTTTCTTCTTTAGCCTGCTATTATATCAACAGCTAAAAAATACCAGTATAAATATAGAAACTTTAAAAATACTTATCTTTTAAACAAGGTAGAGACATACTTTAGTTGCAGAACTTCTGCTATGCTGAAGTGTTCCCACGCAATATAACTTTGGCAACCAGCGCTCTTGAAAGAAAATTCATTGTGAATAATAAACAAAAAGTAGACAAAGATAAGACTTTAATTACGATATGTATAAAAAGGTTGAAATAAGAAAGTACTGTGATAAAAACAAATTCTCTTTCACTATGACGTTGAGCTCGAAGTTTGATATCTATCTCTTTCATTAAAAAAGTTTGATTTATGCAAAAAATAGAAAAATGTGAGCTTTTATTGTTAACGAAATGTCTGGAAAGCATAAGATTAAGATTGTGACAGTATCATGAACTTCATACTGATCTGCCAACAGAACGTGCACAGCGACTGATATTATATTTGTGAAGAAAATAACCAACTATCTAAAATACTGAGTAACTAATTGGATAAGATCTTTCTTGGGAACAACTGGCCCCAGCCATTAATTATCAAACATAGATTATCTTCGATAAATTTTTTAATAGAAACTAAGGAGTGCCTATACCGACACTGAAGTGCCAACGAGCAAGTGAACGTTTACTGCTAGGATTGAGTAAGTTGGAACAATAGGCCTTCACTGATTCAAGGTTTATTATTTTAAAAAATCAAATGAATAGAAATATAACAATTTTGAATGACCTGCAGGTAGCTTAGCTAATCGTGCCAGGCCAGATTATATTACAGTACACGATTAAAAATTCAAAAAAAAGAAGTGTATTTATACGCGATTGAACAAGAAAGAAGAGCTTGAGATCCAAAGGTACTTACATTTGTGTTTTTTTCTAATGATTCTTTAAATCAAATATTATTTTATCGATTTTATGATTTGACAACGACATGTTTATTTTCCACTCTACTAAAAAGTTTGTATTTACATTTCTGCCTATGCTGTAAGTGTAATTGAAAACAATGCTTGTGTTTCTACGATAGAGATTTTCAGTAATGTAAAATAAGACTAACCTGATGTAATATTGTTTTTTATTACATTTATCAGTTTGTAACTAAATGAAATCAAACGCGTTGTGCAAGTCAACGTTTTAACAACGTTTAACACGCGTCACCAAGATCGCGTGGTTTCATACCAATTTTGTGATTGGATCATCCCAGTGTGCACATTACACTTTGCTCAGCTCGCTTGAGGTTTTTTCAGTTTTCAGTATTCTTACAACACCTTGCACGGCCGTCTACGCTCTGCCGCCTCATCAGCCTCGCGTCGTCGCTCGGCTGGCTTGTTGATAATCATTGCGATACAACAAATTACTTTGATATTAAAAAAGGCAAAGTTTCTAAAGTTAGGCGTTTATATTTTTTCTAGTTTGTTCTATATTGAAAATTTCTTAGTTGAGCTGACGATGTTGCCGAGATGGCAACAAAACGTTGTCTTCTTGCCCGAATAGTTTTTGTAATAACAAACTAAATTTGCACAAAAAGAGAAAAAAACAAATTACAATAGGTTAAGAAGTATATGACCAAAAATACCATAAAAGACAAAACTGAAATCTCGCCCACTGCGACTAAGGTTTTTAATGTCCACAAAATACAAATGCTTGCACTAAACAAGTTTAGATTGAAATAGAAATTTTTACGTCATACTATGTTTTGTTTACTATTAAAAACCTATTTAAGCAGTAAAATTTTTAGTGTTTTTCTTTTCAATATCACTTTTTAAGGCTGTTTTGGAAATATCGCAGTTAAGTCTTTTTTTAATGACCGGTCATTGTTGGGAGAAGAGCAACTTTGATAAGCCAGAGATTAATGTTTTTCCAAATCAGTTAAGAAAAGAACATTTAAAAACAAACTGTTTTAAGCCTAGACTAGCTCAATGATAAAATCAACTAGAAAGAAATACATTTCGAAGTTAAAGGTCAACGGTAAAAGGTTCGCAAGAAATATAAAGAGTGTTTCCTTGAAAATAACCTAACCCGGTAATTGAAAAGTTCAACTAGAAGACAGAGTCGCGCGCTTGAAATGTTTTTTACTATATGAAACGCGATACAGGTGACCAGTTATTTTTAAAAACAAGAAACATAGTTGCAAAAAAAAGATGATGGAAATGAAACGAGAATTGACCGCTTTGCTTCCTTCGTCCCCGGCTCCTCTTTCTTATAATCAAAGCGGCTTTCTGCCTGGCTAAAGTTTTGACCGTTTCATGAAGGCGACGCAGAAAACCGTTTTTTTTTTTAATTTTTTAAAGAAAAACTAAAACTTGCTTAAAGAAAGTCAGTTATTGAAATTTGCTGTCAAAATTTGTTTCAAATATCATGCAGTAGAACGAGAGCTCGCTCGGACCAGAACTTCAAATTTAATGTTGATTGTGAGTTTTCGCTACGTATAAACAAACGAGATTCAGTGAGAACATCTTAACTCCTAGTTCTGCATGTGACGTTTTGCATCTCCATTTGCAGATTTGTCTTAGAAAACTCATTCTTGAAAACTGTGTTGAAAACTTTGAGAAGTCAAGCAAAAATGTGTGATTTTTTGAATTTTATGATTAATCTTAGCATTTTATTATTAAAGCGTTTGTAACTGATATCTTCAACTAACCACTGGCGGCGAATTAATGCCATTACTGAAACACTACAGTAAACAGGGTGTGACGTCACTCTAGTGCAGGTGGTGTGTTCAATTTTAAAGATAACTATACAAGCTGTTTATCATCTAAAATGAAAAGTTCTTGTTCTGCTTTGACAAGATATCTCGTTGCTTTTGTCGGTTTTTTGATATAGCCCCCTAACCACTTAAAAAATACTTTATTTTATGACTCTAACACCCGGGGCAATGCATTTATTATCTTTATGGATAGTAAAGATCGTCGGACTTCCGGGACAGTTTGTATTTAAAATGACAGCCGCTAAAACATTCATTTATTATGTGTTTCATCTGTCTACATTGAAATGTGCTGCATTGTCGTGGAAAATAAGTCAAGAACAACTGACTGTAAAATAATCTAAACGTTTCAAAACTGATAGCAAGTCTAGTTGTTATGTCTGAAGTTACGTACGAAGGAATTAGTAATGAAGCTTATGGGGCATACGGTATCGTGATGTTTCTGATCATAACGATGGGACTGTCAGGAAATATCACTACAATTGTAACCCTTTTACAGCCTGAGCATCGTACAAAAAGCGTTACTTACTTGATGCTGAACCTTGCCGTAGCGGACATATTTATCTGCGGGCTTGGTTACCCAGTAGCAGTGACTTACAACTTGAAAGACCATCACGCATCCATGAAGGACTCGCGCCGTTGTAGCTGGTTAGCTTTTGCCAATGCCTTGTCTGGGATCGCATGTATTTACACTTTGACACTTATGAGCATCAGCCAGTATCGAGGAGTATGCAAAATTGTTGTAACCTCTCGCCAGTTGAACCCATGTAGCTGCAAAAGACTAGCGGTTAACTTATTTGGAATTTGGGCAGTGGCTTTTGCTCTCTGCTCTCCGCCTTTCTTTAAGTGGAATCGGTTTGTTCCAATTCAATCTGGAATCAGTTGTCATCCTGATTGGCTTTCTCAAGACCCTAGTGACAAAGCTTACATCTGGTTTTTGGTCACTGGAGGCTTTTTCATTCCATTAACTTTGATAAGTGTATCCTACATTTTAACTTACAGGTGAGAAAATATTTTTCAAGTGGCATTGATAATAATAATAATAAGTATTCGAAGGTTGTGATAACAACAACATCTAATATTTTCAACCTCCATGCTTCCCTGTGCACCACATGACAACATACACGGAATCATTATCAAAAAATTGAATGCCAAAAAACTACACGCTGTGAAAAAGGTAAGCTTTTGTCAACTTGTTGAATTGAAAAACCATCGAACCAATCAGCCCTGTGAGCTCATTCATACTCGTGAAATTTATTTCGTGCAAAACTTGGTGGTACGGAACACTGTTCTTGCTCAAGAGAACAACATAATAATTTACTGATGTTTGTACTTACGTCCTTTGGTTACGCAGTTTATTCAATGTGTTATCCAGTGTAAAACTCAAATTTAAAGAGTTTACTTACGTTAAAATGATGTTTAAGTAAAGACAAGTTCGTAAGATCTTGCCACGACCCCTGTAATTTCATAAGGATACGTGGTTCAGACTACCCACCCCACTCCCCCTCAGTTAAATATAGCTTTAGGGTCAGGTTTGTCTTTGAATTCATATGGTAGGTTAATTCCACAAAGGGCTAGATTCTTTTTTCCATCGAAAAGCTGTTCCAGACTCCACATTATTATAAGGGGTCGTTCCGTACTCCACAGGATGATGGGTTCTATATTCCAGAAGCCTAGACTTCATTTTCCGTCGGATGGCTATCCAAATTCAACAGTATGAGGGTTTCGCACTCCACAGGATGATGGGTCCTGTATTCCGGAAGGCTAGACTACATTTCCCATCGGGTGATATTCCAAACTCGACAGTATAATGGCTTTCGCATTCTACAAGATGAAGAGATCCAGAATCAACCGAGTGATGGCATCCGGACTCCAAAGGATGATGAGATCCGGACTTCACAGGATAATGGGCTCAAGACACCATGGGATGATGAATTCCCGCTCACAGGATGGGTCACGTTTAAAAGGGATACCTTAAAAGGACCTTGTTAAATATTGAATTTTATGATTTCATATCAGATCTTCGGATTTATTTATGCCTGCATGTGACTCAATGATTTTGTATCAGCGCTAATACATTTACGTTTTACCGGCTAAAAAACTTGGAATACACATCGATGTTTTGGCTGTGTTAAAATTTTGAAATACCAAGAATGGAAATCGTAAATTCCTCAGTATACGTAATAGAAAGTCTTGATATTTTTTCACCCTTAGCTTAGTCTAGAATGTGTAAGCTAAAGTGTTGGAGATGATCATGAATCACTAGCCAAAACTGTTTGCTGAGTTTTACGGCAGTTCAAAACCCTCACACTGAGCCGCAGCTTAACTACAGAATACTTCACAACCGTCGGTAAATTATTCCTGTGCATTCCTAATCAAGAACAATAGTTGCGGAGTATTCTGTAGTGACTCTTAAGGCAGGTTTATAATATACTTTTCCAAGTGTTTTGATAAAAGAATAGACCCAGGAAAAAGTAATTCAATATTCTATTGTTGTATTCTGCAAAAGTTTTTAACAATTACACTACCTTCTATCAAGCTGCAAGATACAAGTTACAAGTCATGCACACGAAGAAGATAGATATTCATTGGAAAGAATCAAAATACAAAGGAAAAGATAAGAATACAAAACATTTTTTTCAGCAATTTATAAAAAATTTAAAGCGAGGTACCAACTATAATTAATTGCAGGTTTGCTAGATCACCTTAAGCTAGTTTCTTAGCATTGTTTCTGACTCAGTGGAATTTTAGGGACAATTCACTATTTCAGAATAGGGCTGGCAAGACATAAAAAGGTTCTATTGAAGCATTTCTATAAACGCCACCCATAGGATGATGGGATCCAGATTCCAAAGGATGATGAATTTCGGACTTCACAGAATGATGGGTTCAAGACTCCACGGGACGACAAGTTCCGGCTCCACAGGATGCTGGGATCATGGTGATGATATCTGGCTTCCAAACTCTACAGGGGTATGGGTTCTAACTTCCAAAGAATGATGAATTCCAGAGATTAAAACATATATTCCAAACTCCCTGAAGTACGAGACTAGAATTTAACTTATTATATTTTTCATACAGGTTCATGCTGCGTTCAGCTGTGGGCGAAATAGGAGACAATGCAAACAGGAGGAGAATGTATATGCAAAGGAGGATTGGTAAGGTAATAACAGCCGCCATCTTGGCCTTCGTGATAAGTTGGTCACCCTATTGCATTGTAAGTTTAATCTCCAACTTTAAGGGAAGTCACGTGATCTCACCAGAAGTATCACTTGTACCCGAGTTAATGGCAAAAGCGTCAGTGATTTATAATCCACTGGTTTACTGTTCCGTCAATTCTTCATTCAGAGCAACGCTGATTAGATTGATCGGAGGCTCACTAAACCGGATACTATCGGTCACAGAGAGGCGCAACACAATGGAGCTGGAGATAACGTCATCGATTGCCGTGAGAAGACTTCGGCAAAGATATAATCGCTCAAAGAGCGATTCGGCGTGCATAAACGTCATAGATAACAAACTAGTCTGTCTCAAAGACGAAGAAAAAAGACGATCTTCTTCTTTTGAAATGCGCATTAGTAATATATGATTGCCTCCCTTGCACACCGTGCCTGTGATGTTCATCCATGTTGCCATAAAAAACAAATTGAGCGCGTCGGCTAAAGGCTGCAAACTATACAATCATCGCCGAGATGAATGCTTATTGGTTATTATACAAAGGCTCACTCAAAATTTTGCCAACCTTTTAGTTTGTAAAGTAGACATCGATACTGAAACTATAGTTTTTGTTATCATCATTCACCAGTTGTGTGGAAGGTTTAATAATGTACGTTACTTGTCAAGTTTCATTAATTTTCTTCCGCCAAAATACCTCGAAGATTGCTTTATAAACTTAGGGAATAACGTTTATTTACGCCATAAAATCTAGTAATCGAATTTGAAATTTTTGAGCATTTACAAGTGATGAAGAAAAACGTGATGTTCAAATCCATCTTTCCAGTTTTGGTATGATCTTTTTAAAAAAATCTTAGTTCACTTAATATCCTAAATTTACTGACCCGGTTGGAACAATAGCATTGTCCTTAAACATAATACATGTGTAACAAGTGATTCCTTCTGCTGTCAATGAATTGTACCTCGAATGATAAACATCCGGGTTCAACGACAACGATATAACTAAATCCTCTTACAAAACAGTTGCTTGACTGATGACATTTTATTGAAGCATATAACAAAAAAACTTTGTCTAACAGTTGCCAGTAGTTTACATTGGTACCGCCAGCAAACTAGAAAAGAGATGAGTTTGTACCTCCGAACAATTCAAATTCACCTCCTTCAGAAAAATGTTTTTTTACTTCTCAACTGGGACTCCTTATCCAAAAGACTAAAGGTTACGCATCGTTTTTGAAAAAACAGGTCAATATCAAAATTAAAAGTTTCTGAAACGTGCTGTAACAGGGAAAAATAAGCAATTAAGTTTCGTTTCTTATTTAGTCGATCTATATATTTACTTTTGCATTGTTTCGACTGAAATATCCCATCAAACAATGTGAGATTATGAAACTTATTTGACTGTCATACATTGCACTGCTGACAGTGACAAGAAATAATAAAACAAACAAACAAAACCCCGATATATCTTTTTGTTTGCAAGTTATGCACCTATCAATGTTATGCTGGTGGGGTAAGGGGTGGAGATTTGACATTTCACCCTCCAAAAATGTCAAAATTTACTCTCGGGGGCATCAATAGATTATCAATTTATGTCAAAATCCCCTCCCTTTGACCATATAATCTGTTGATAAAAAGTTAAAATACGTTGTCAAAACCTTGCCCCAGAAAAGTCTCAAACATCAAAACCCTCTCCCCAGGGCAAGGCGATTTCATCGAATACCGACCCCTTGACCGCTTTTCCCTTCTTCCTCGCCCTTGTTAGCTCCTTGCTTGTAGTAAAAAAGCAGCTGTACCACGCTGATGAGTCCTAGCAGGACGAAACAGCTGCCCACTGTTGCACCAGTTACTTGCATTGTAATTACATAGATGAAGCAGGTTGTGCGCATGCGTGTAGGTTCTGGCCAAACTGTAGAGTTGAGTACGGCTGGTTTGTTCCTTTAAAAGTTTTACTACTTTGGGGAGTGAGAAATGGGGAATTGGTAGCCTGGTTCGAGTAGCCAGCGGTTTAGCTAGCAAAAATGGTAGGTCCTTCATATATGGTATATTATGGTGGCGCATACTATACAATAAACCCTAACCCTGTAATAAGCCCATAATGTACCATATATGAAGGACCTACGGGAAAAAACTGCAAAAAAGATATTCAATAGCAATTTTTGGTCCGGTGCCTAAAAATGAAATACCCCGAATTACATACTCAAAAAGTCTAGCAATATCCACTGGAGTATTGCACAAAAAAGAATCGTGTGTAATTGTCACTTTGAAAATCCATACCTAAAATTGTCTCCTGAATGAAGACCGATATAGTGGCCCAACCTCGTACCCAGGCTCATTTCACTGACGTCATCACTACGTCAGTGAAATGATCCTGGATACGAGGTTGATAGTGGTCGGTCGAAACATAGCTTGTTAGCTTTGTTTGTTTGGCAGCTGTTTTGATATTTATTTTTTCAAATCTTTATAATTTAGCTAACTTGGTGCCAGGGTACTTGGTACAGGGTTTTTTCTACAACATTTTTTGAACGTTTGAATACAACTTACTGAAAACTCCAAGAGATGATATTGCTTGGCCATGAGGATGGCAGGCAGTGAGACTAACTTGTTACCAATTTTAACTTGTGACCATGGTAAACAAATTTTCTTTATCTGGATTTGTGTAGTGTAATGTCATGCGGGCAAGGAACCTTAAAGAATAATATAACCCATTCGGCTCGAGTTCAGCGTTGAGATGGCAAGGAGTCAGATAACCAGAAACAAAACCCTTCCATGAAGTAAGGTTTACAAAATAACAACTGTAGTATTGAAAAACAGAGAGCAGCCCGGGGCTCTGGTTTCGAAGTAACATAATTTATCTACATAATAAAACTTTTTTAAAATTTAAGCAAAATTATTTTTGTAGACATGCAGGAACTCGGAGGATCGTGATCATGAAAAACTTGTGTTTCAAAATAAAATAACACACTTAAATACAAGTTTGAATTAATTTCGTCTTGAGCTTCGTTGTGTCTGACCTGGGGGTGACTTCTGGACAGCTGATTCAAGTAAATTGGCGCTAGTCGGTGTGACACCAACATCATCGTATCTGCAAACGACAGAATTGTTTGTACGTGTTACCCCAATCCAAGGTTGGTTTTACTGGCCAAGGACGCCGAAGCTAGAGGGATAGGATGGGGAAGAAGGGCTAGGGGGCTATAGCCCCACCCACTTTTTTTGCACAGGACAAAAAATTAAGGAATGAAGATTTAAGACTATTCAATTATAACTCAGATTCAGTGTATTAAGAGTTTTCAAACACACTATTTAGAACATCGTCGGTGTTTCTATAAAAAATAAGTTAAACACCTCGGAGAAAAGTAGAAGGCTGAGGTTTCGGACTGTATTCCTTCGTCGGAATGAATGTGTGGTAGATAAATAGAGAAGTGGTTATATAGTAATGCAAAGATTGATAACGCCATGAGATAGGTATGTAGAAAAACAAAAATAAATAAAAGGGAAGAAATGTATGAGAAAAAATATGTTAAAAAGACAAAAGGTTCCCCTTGGGAATTTAGAGAACTCTCAAAGTGTGAATAAGTCACATTTCTTTGGTTTTGCGACAATC
>ERZ1740055.500-NODE-500-length-10946-cov-7.999082_pt1 | contig 10946 bp, 3 predicted proteins | sample MGYA00581747_ERZ1740055 | MGnify/ENA primary metagenome ERZ1740055 (study PRJEB43018, sample SAMN04849739) | marine metagenome | isolation source: floating plastic debris | place: Pacific Ocean | collected 2008-08-28 | study: EMG produced TPA metagenomics assembly...
TACATGGCCGCTTGGAGATGTGGATTTAATCTTCTTGTGTTGAAAACATCTCTCAACACTCGAAGATAAATCCGTATCTCCGCACAGCCATGTAATATCCTCTATATATGTCTTTTCTTACTGATACTGCCATTGAAGTTATACTGAAAGTGGATATCTACCATAACTTGTGTAATATAAAAGGTTTCTTTCAACACATTTACTTTTTCAACCCTTAAAATAAAAACTGTTTTATGCTTTCTTGTACAGAGCTGGACTCAGTGGAATGCGCGAAGGTGTACGCAAAATTCTTCCACTGTGGGCTAGGCCAGTGTTTTATAATAATTCTCGATCGGGTCCTGTTGAGCACGTAGTGAAACAATTTTTTCAAGAGACTGACGTGGCGGGTTTTATTAGCTTTAGGTAGGTCAAGGCCCCACGCACAATTGCAGAGGTTAACAGCGAAGAAAAACTATCTTAGCCTTTTTTTATCACATTTTACATTTTTAAGCGATTTCAATGACAAAAACTATTAAGATTACTTACTTGTTGGAGGAAGCGGCTGACTGGTTTATGTTTTATGATTTGTAAGATTGGTGTAAGTTTTATGATGAGGCTGTCTGTTTGAAGGTGGATGATGAGGCAGACTGGTGGAAGGTGGCTGAGAAGGCTGACTTGTAACCGGTTCCCGCGTTGGAAAAGTGAAATTTTCTAGAAACACAGTTTTAGAAAAAAGTGATTGTTTCTTTAGTGCAATAAGTAAAAAATTCTATTTCGGGAACTCACCTCCAGGTTTAGTTGTTGGAAGCGTGATGTTGAACATTGCTGCAACAAGATAAAAGCAAATGTTACTGAAGATGAAGAATGATCACAGATTAAGAGAACTTGATGTAATTTATATAATTTTAAAGCAAGTTATTGTTTTAGGACATTGAACCAAAAATGCTGATAAATTAAATTTGACCCGCAAAACAACTGCATGTCAATGTCAAAATACTAGTATAACACTTATAAAACACATAATTTTGTTTTTTTTTTACTTTCCTAAATGGAGAAATATGCAATTATCAAAACTTAATTAACTGTTTGGTTTAATGCTATCTGTTTGAGAGAAAGCTGACGATTTGGAAACATGTATGTGGTTACTTACATGGCGTCGTAGCTGTTGTACCAGTGAGAAACGATGTGGTCCCGGGAAGTTGTTTCTTAACTAAAATGTGTTAAAAAAGGAGCTTACAATTGCTTTTGTCCGCATTTGTCAGACTAGCTAAACCACTCATACACACAGACACAATAACAATAACGACATTATTTACGAGTCAAATCTTCTAGCTGGCCAAAGGCCTACTACACCATCTTTAGCACTCTAAGGTGGACGAAGACCTTTCACGTGATAGACACACTCACATAAACACAGATATGTCTCCGAGGGCCTACGGTATTAAAATCCTTATCCCAGAAAACGCGAAAGTCTAACCATTTGCAGATGTTAGAGCAAAGGTAGCACCTTCTCCTCAATTATTTTTAGACCCTGAGAGTGTTGGTCCGGCCAGGTAATGAGCCTGAGCCTCCCACATGATAGACTGGGACCTTACCAACTAGGTTAACCAGACCGCTAGCAAAGAACTATCAAAAATACTTAACTATTTCAATATTATAGTTATTCAACATACACCTCGCGTGGTACTTACCGCAGCGTCCACAACACTCTCCAGGTTTAGGTGGAACCCATGTGTCTCCCTGAGAAAATGAATTGATGAAATTAGTTATTCCTTAAATCTACTCACAGTAAAGCAGATTGTTCTCACTTGGTCAAGAAATACTAAACTGCACTCCATAACTCCACAAGAAATTCATTGACGGTACATTTGATTTAGAAATGAAAAAATCTAAAAATGTTCAAACTATTAATGTTTATCCTTTTACTTACTGTAGGGCAGGAATGCCTATGAACGCACTGACTCTCGTCACAATCTGAAGAGAAAATAGTAAGGTGCTGGTTTATAATATTTGTATACACTTCTTTTTTTATATAAGCAACCAGTTTAAAAGCAACCAGGGCTCACTTGTCCAAAATTTAAGCAACTTTTAGGGCTGAGTTGTCTAACCGTAAGCAGCTGTGATAACAAACTTTTGGCGTTTTGTAGTTTTCCTGTTGAAGTACTGAGTATTGAGAACAAAGATAGAAGAAAAAAAATCGCCTTCGAGAACCATTCTCCACAAAGCGACTCATACACTGAATGATCCCTAAAATTAAGCAACTTTTTGGGCTCAATAAATGACATTGCACATTGCATATATCACGTATTTGGTAAGCAACTGATTAGCAACTTTTAGAACTAAAATAATCCAAAAATTAATCAATTTTTAGGGCTCGGGCAGAGTCAAGTTGCTTAAATATATAAAATAAAGTGTATATTAGAACAAGTGTTTAAACAAAAATGTTTTCAAAAGGTTTTGTTATTTTTTCCTAAGGCTGTGGCGATACCCGAGTCATATCTAGCACAATTTTTTCAGAAGGTTTACTGCCGTTGTGCTTGGCAGAAAGCAAGTTAAACAAACGACGAGCTGTGTTTCGAGTGCCAGATGCTAGATGTTTGGCACCATTCAGTATTGGACCGTAAAGCAATAGCTAATCATGGACCAACGCGAAAAGAAAACACTTCTTTATTTTCTCATATTCTTAATCTGGCGACTCTTTTCGTTAAGGAAAAACCTAAACAGGCCTAGAGATTATTGTAAGATTTGCTTTACTGAAAAAAATGTATTATTTCGTAAGTCTATCTCATTGACAGATCTGTCACCGTTTGTTTAAAACATTTTCCACAGTACTAGTGTATAACTTAAAAAAAAAATCTGCAACTGTTTCATTTTAAACACCGAAGCAGATTGTAATAACCATTACATCTAGTATGTACTTTATATAGTGTGTACTTTAGAGTTTATTTTCCCTGGGCCCAGTATGACCACGGGCTAAGTGAAGTTACTTACCGCATGCACAGCACCTATCTCTGTCTATTGGACGCTTATAGCCCTGTCGGATTCCAACACAAGCATTTTTAAAAAGAAATTTGTTAGAAAGGAATGTAAAAGCTAAAAGACCAATTTCGATATATTGCCGGTTTTCACCTGACGTCATTGCAGCCATGTTGGTGTACTCTTAACAAAAGAATTTTGATTATTTCTTTTTGTTTGGGACCCCAACATGGCCGCTATGTCTATTGTCTTTTGTGTCTCTTGGGATTGTGTGAAAAATTCAGCTTGGGTTCGAGGCTTAGGGGAATAAAACAAAATAAAATCCAGTATGCATTGGCGAAAGAATAATTTATTTCTTTTGTTTTATTCCCCTAAGCCTCCAACCCTAGCAGAATTTTAATATATCGGCATTGGTTTATTATCTCGATGGAAAGTAACATTGAAGGATTATGGGTTTTTAAATAAATTATATGCAAGATCAAACGAGAGAGCATCAGATCGATGGGATTCGACAAGCCTTCCAATTGGGATGGTTTTGGCTTTCAATATCGAAATAATATTGCGGGCATGAACGACTTAAATATTTTCGAAGACGATTTTAGATATTTTGGAAGAAGAAGAAGAGGTGTATGAACAGTTTACAGAAGCTGCTGAGGAAATAAGTGTTAGAATCTTTCTTAGCAACTCGGAATATTGCAAAAATACTTAGTGCTTTGATGTTTATAAAATCAGATCTACTTATTTTAGCACGTTGAGATATAATCATTACTGATCTAGAATTCTTAGGTAGTTTTAAGTCACCTTTCCTAAGGTATTATATTTAGTGAGGGACGGCACTCAATCGAAAACAGGTGTTTTTTGTCCCATACCTAGTAAATGTAATGACGTTTTTAATTTATTAAATCTGTTAACAAAGTGTATTCTCTCTTGAAAGATCTTGGCTTGTCCAGATAATAGCAGCACAGTGATGAAACAGCTGAAAAATGGTGTTGTTACATTCATGGACTGTACGGAAGAGTGACTCGACCGATACGTCGCATTTCTCACATTTTCTTTGGGGAGAAGAAGAGGGGGAGTGATAGGGTTCTCTGCATGATCTCACTTGGGGTAAGCATTTTAAATGATAAAACCGAAAAGTGATGCAGCAGTGTTTGCAACTCATTTGCAACATCAACATCAATGAACAAAGCGCTTGAGACCCAAGCACGTAAAACCGTGTTTTCATTATTTAGTTAAAAGGCAAAAGGATGACATGGTCAAGACGTATGGTAAGATCGCTGCCTTTTGACTACAAAGTTCTGAGTTCGAACCTTTCTATCTGCCAAACCCCACTCAGCCTTCCTTCTTTACGAAGTCGGTAAATAGAGCATCAGCGTTTTTATCTGGGAGCTAACCTGCGATGGATTAGTTCTCCGTCAAGCGGGAGTGAAAGATTCGTCCACTTAACACAACAGAAACCGGAGATAAGCGCCAGCTCGATGGCCTAGTGAGTTCTCAAATGATTTATTAGTTAAAAGACAAAAAAAAAACATTACAGTCGAAAATAAATTTCAATATAAAACTGGAGATAAAATTAGCTTCATCGTACGAAAAAGTGTCCTTACCTTCGGACAACTTTGGCAGGTTGTATTTATACACAATACCTGCGCACGATCTGATCCAGTTTTTTCGCACTGGCAAACCTCACAGCTCTTCGAGGTCCATTCTCCATTCCATTTTTGTCCAATCTGAAATCAAACGTGTCCGTCCAGTTTAAAAATTGTTATTTTCATGACGGACGAGTGTAACGAATGCTATGTAGTTAGTGTTAGTAATGGGTAGAAGTGAAGTAGAGCACGAACGTACAGCATTACGATTCCATTGCTGGATAATTTTCAGGTAAACAGTAATATACATACCTCGTAAACGTACCCATTTACCTCACAATCTGATAAAACAAAATATAAATATCAGTGTTTGAGAAAAACAGAAGATTCTTCATGCACATTTTCCCTTTTTAAGATTTAATATGTTTGCAACACTAAGCTACCTTCTTACATCCTTAAAATATGTACAACAAAAATGATTAAAAAGCCAGTTTTTGAAAATCTCAATTTAAAATTTTACTTAAAATTTGTGCCTTGCTTAACTTGCTTTCGGATAACCTTAACCTAATGTTTTGACTTTAACCCCAAAATCTTTATGACATTATTTTGCAACAGATCAGAATCTAATACTAAAACTGTAAGTGGTAGTAGTATAGCAAACTGGATATAGTTTGGCGTCTACCTAAATTAGTTAACCATTATCGGCGTTATCGGAATTGTCTTCCCGTTAATGTCTGCAGTTCAAGCAACTGCGAAAAAGAAGCAAGAAAAAAATGACATTCAAGCTTCAACGACTTCATTTTGAAAATCATATTTTAAAAGTAAATTTTGTTAAGCTTACAGTCTTTCACACAGTCACAGCAGGTTCCATTTGCATTTGGCGAATCACGATGAATTCTGTACTCCTTCTGTAAAACAAATACATCATCAGTCTAAACAATAACGATGATAATTACAAATGTTTTCTTACTTGGAATAAAATTAGATAGCTCTCTGTGAACGAAAACCTTTCAAATTTTAGTTTGTAACAGAAAGTAACTTACGGAAGTATGTTTTATTACGTCAATTTGAAAACAAAACCTTTTTAAAACATATTTTTGCTTTATCAAACGTCTAGACAACATTTTTAATATATTAAATTTTCAAATATTAACTTACCGAGCCACAAGAAAAGTTTGAAGGGCAAGTTCTGTCGCAGTCCTGTTTTCCATTTGTGCATTTACAAATTTCGTGTTCACTTGGATACCAAACTTCGTTCTCACCCTGTAAAGCAAAAATAACATTTTTCTCATTGTTCTTCTTTTTTTAGTTACTTTCAGCTGCAAAGAGTGCAGAGGTTATGTTACGAATGGCGTTGAATCATGTTTTTTCTCAGGCATTTCATTTGCAGTACAGTTAACAAACGTAGTGTAAGCTTCACCATTAATTACTATTATGCCAAAGAATAGTGTCAGATTTTCCTCTATTTATATTTTTTGTGTATGTGTGCTCTGCTCGCATGCAGATAGTTCCTTTCTTAGATTTTTTGTACCATGTCTTGCATCTTATGGCTTGTACGACTATCCATTCGCTATATTTTATCTAACGTCCCCTGTCTGGATCTACCAGGACGATCCTTCCTTCCTCCCCTCAATTACTAGAGGGAGAAAACCGCTATGACGCAGTGCACGTCCCCGCCAGGCTTTTTGTCTCTTGTTAACGATGAGTATGTTGGACCTTTCCTCACTAACACTCCGAAATACCTTATAGTTACACACTTTACCGGACAATGAGATGTTCAAGACACATTCTGCGCTTGCTAACCTTCGAACATCCACTTTCCTCAAAAACCACGACTCGGCACCAAACAGTATAATATGCTCCAGATGGCAGTCTTAATAATTTCTATGTTTAGGTCGAGGCTAAAGGCGTTAGTCAACAGTTCTTTTCTATATAGTTTTCTATATATTCTAGATATTAATGAGTAATCACAACTTTAGGATGACCAAGAGCGACTTACCATGGTATTGCTTTGGAAAATACAAGGACACTGATCTTGACTGATGCACAGCCCTTCGAACAAAACCTTTCCCTCGTCACAACAACACTGCAGTTTTTCCTCGGAATTGGGGTCACAAATATCTCGCTTGTTACAGCTCAAAGGCGTTTTACACATTTGGTATTTACTGTTACCAGGGCATGGGACTATAATGGAAAAGCAAAAAAACATAGGAAATTAGTTAGAGATTCATTTTGAATTACATGAATGAAAAAAAGCCATCTAAATTGTTTGGGTTCTAAAAACTTGTTATCAGGATTACGACAAACTTGCCATTTAATTTTCACAAAGCACCTAATTTCTGTGAGCACAAGCTAGTGAATATAGGGATACTATTGCCATTCTTATAAAACTAGACAGGCAAACCACTTGAGAATCCTATGGTAAATCAAAACTAGAAAATTCGCCATTATTTGTCAAGACCAATCAACCTTAAAATGAACCTAGCAATACTTGGAAACTATCAAAATCTTTGTTTTGCTAGGACGTTATCGTTTGTTCTATATATAAATATATATATATATATATATATATATATATATATTCATATCTTGCCAAACATTGAAATAGTTCAATAGAGAATGCCAATCCACTTAAAATAATTCAAAATATTTAGTCATACGGTTTCTTTTTAAAAAAGCTCTTGCCATCAATGACTTATATTAGCCTAAATGTGGAAAACCTGCAATGTATAACTTGAATAACTTTATTCAATGTAAATAAGTCTAGATAAGCTAAGCGTGGTTAAACAACTAATATGTCGATGCTGTTGATTTTGGAAAAGTCAGAATAAACTGTACCTAATACCCTTCTATTGTGTTTACCTATTTGTCTTGTCGAAGAACTTACATGTAGTAGGTAAAGCAGCACTTGCAGGAACCATTGTTGAAATGGGAGAAGCAGTAGTTGGTACTGCTGTTGATGGAATCTTTCGACACTCACAACAGTTTATTCCGTCATCGTAAACATAGTCGAAACCCTATCAAAAGATACGAGCAGCAACATCAAACTTTTGCATTACTGAATTTAAGTGAAAACAAGCAAAGGTCAAAACTGTAGATGAATTATTTTAACTTGTTCTTCTATAGAATTTCATAGCCAGGTTAAGCTAGATTGATTAGATCTTTGTACAAGCAATGCCTTGAGTGAGAGTAATAGCTGTAAATACATCTTTTACAGAATTGTTTCTTTCAAGAATGGAATCACTGATCAAGTGAACGTTATTTTGCAAAACCTATCCAGTGGGAAAATGGTTTCGATGCCATTGCACTTCTATCCATCGTAATTACTTGTTAACAGATCAACGTTGATCGTTTTAGAGTTATGGGTAAGTGAGCAAGTCTCAAGATATAAATATCTATAGCCCAAAATAATGAGTTACGGTAGACGAGTATAAAATTGAAGATGTTGATAGTTTCATGTGCTAGATAGCTAAATCCTTTACGAGCCTAGTGGCCCATGGAGCCGGCGCTTATCTCCGGTTTTCTGTAGTGTTAAGCGAATGAGAGTCTTTGACTCCCTCTGGATGGGACACTAATCCATTGCTGGTTAGCTCCCAGCAGACACTGGTACTCATTTACTTACCCCGGAAAGATGGAAAGCTGAGTTGGCTTAAGCAGAAAAGAAGGTTGCAGGGGATCGAACCAGGGACCTTGTGGTTGAAGGCAGAGATCTTACCAACTGCGCCAACCACGCCCGCTCAGTTTCATGTGCCTTGGAGCAATCATAAAAACGACCGGTGCCACAGACTGAGAGTACGAGCAAGAATAGTGCTGCGTTCAAGTATTTAAATGAAATTTGGAAGTGTGATCAGTTTAAAATAGAAACTAAGATACAATTATTCAAGTTAATTGTGAAGGCTTTAACAGTAGTGAGACCTGGCGCGTGAATAAATGAGACAGAACATATTGGAGCACAATTGTCTACGAATGTTTAGACTGAGTTTCCACCGCCGAGTAAAACAATAACATCAGTGAGTGGTCTACGAAATTTTAAGTAACTGCAAAAGGAAATTTCTCCAAAGGATATTAAAGAATCATTGGCCATTGAAAGTCAGGATACAAGGAAATTTTCAGAGGCAAGCCAGAGTAGAGACGATAAGCCTACCGGCCTTAGGGTAAAGATGGAATCAGAGTTCCATGGCTCGCGAAAGAAAACTAATGCAAACTCATGCAAGACACCTTCACTGGCGCCCGAGGACAATCACAGATGGGGGAAACCTAAGGAAACTTGAAGACAGACTGTTTAGAGAGATTTGAGACGGATGCACCTAACACGGAATAAGACAAGATTTTCCTTCCCAAATCTCTATCAAAAGATACGGATCTATAATGCATATGATCATGGTGACTCGGCTAATACTAGAGGTTGAGGGCAGAGTTAATGTGGTAAGCTACAGATCTTGTGGCGAGCGATCAGTGATTAGAGTAATAAAATGGAAGACTGAAGAAAGGGTTAGAAGGATGCATAAGGAAAGGGAGCCGTGATACAGGAAGATGGAGAAGGGGAGGGGGGAGGGAGGGGGAGGGAAGGAAGACAGCCTTATATTTATACGCGCCACCCCAAGGCAGGAATTGAATCAATGTTGTGAAGCTTTTATGGAAAACTTTCAAGAGCTACCTCACAGATCAAATCCGTTGGAAGAGAGGTAGTGCAAAAGATGCGAATTTAAAGTGTGCGCCAGTGCTGGAAAAGGGGAAGTGAAGAGCTACAGGAATGGTGAATGAGCTTGTGTTTGAAGAACCTAGAGGCAAGTATAGTGGAGAGACGTCCGAGATTGCATATAGTAGGGGAAAGAACGTTTCGGAGAAAAGAAGTGATATACATGCAGAGAAGCACGAAAGAAATATAGTAAAATACCAGGGACTTCCTTTGAAAAAGGCGTGTGAACTAATCCAGATAGGCCAGTAAATAATAAGGTTAAATGGAACCATCCGAGTGTCCCCATTGCATTTGTTCTGCTGTCTTGAGGCTAGAACGACATATAGAAAGTAGCGCAAGTATTTCCTCTTGTTCTGGGCAGTTTATTTGAGAAGACGCAAAGACCCTTAACACCACGGAAACTGGAAATAAACAGCTGGTCTAATAAAACACAAGGCTTGATAAAGGATTTAGCTGGTTTAGCTTATTAGGGAACTTAAAAACACCCACACACCAGTCCATAAAACAGTTGTGATTTGTCGTTGGTTGCAGTGGCGTTGACATCCCTAATTCCAGCACTCAAATTACGTAAATGGAATATCATTAAAACCGCTACCATTAAAGCAATGGCTGCCATTAAAGGTAAATGTGGAAACATGAAAAGAATAGCGAACAGAGAAACCCTTTGTACAGTATATAGGTATACTCAGTATTCGTGAAAAACCGCTTTTGAACAGGGAGTGCTAACTGTGAAAACATAACCTTACCTTTTCTTGACAGGTTTCATTTGTAAGAAGGCATCGATCAACTGTACATAGAATTCCTAAGGGAGGACCATAACAGAAACAGAGTTCGCAGTTACCACGTTGGAATCCATTACCAACCTATTATAAAAATTATTTGAATAGTTAAGATTGTGTCATAATATTTTGCTTGTACAATATTTAAAATTTTAGGTTAATTTTTTTTAAATTTTCTTTTAGATAGATCACTAAAACCTTTTCGACCGTGTTGTCATCTTCTACTGAGGATTTTAAACAAAGTTAAGATTATGGTAAGTAACCATTCAATTTCCTGTTACCTTCCGAATGTGCTGCCGATTGCTTAGAGCTCCTGTTTCCCAATACTGCGATCCGAGTTAAAATCGTATTTTCATAACCGCATTTTGGACAAGTTAAAATTAAAAAAACTTATGATCGTCGCCGTTCGTGATGTAAGGAGTTGACGTTTTGAGCGTGTTAGCCTTTCGTCAGAACAACTAAAGACTTTTTCTATCGAAGGGCTAAAGGTCAAAAGGTCAGTTTTTTCACATTACCTATAGCAGTTGTCAAGAGATTTTCAACATTGATCTTTTTATTAAGCGTTTTGCCTACTCCATAACGCACTTAAATAGTTGCTATTCAAGGTGTATCTTCATATGCATTATGCAGAACACGAACCTCATAACAAGTATTTGTAGCCCTGTCTAAGCATGGACAAGGTGGCTTTGTTACCGTCGGTGGACTGAGAGTTATAGTTGTTGCAGGAGGTCGAGGTCGTTCAGTTGTTGGCGGCGTAGAAGATGCACTAGTTGTTGGTGTTTGAGGTCCTTCAGTTAACGTGGATGGCTTAGTAGATGCATTGGTTGTAGGTAGTTGATGACCTTCTGTTGTCGTGGGTGGTTCAGTAGATGCATTGGTTGTAGGTAGTTGAGTTACTTCAGTTGTCTTCGGTGGCTTAGTAGATAC
>ERZ1740055.501-NODE-501-length-10934-cov-7.555474_pt1 | contig 10934 bp, 5 predicted proteins | sample MGYA00581747_ERZ1740055 | MGnify/ENA primary metagenome ERZ1740055 (study PRJEB43018, sample SAMN04849739) | marine metagenome | isolation source: floating plastic debris | place: Pacific Ocean | collected 2008-08-28 | study: EMG produced TPA metagenomics assembly...
TTTTTTTTCTAAAAAAATTATTCAATCTTTTATCTTTTATAATTTTTAATTTTACAAACGTTTTTATAAAAGAATTCGACAAATTTTGATAAAAAAAAAAAAAAAAAAAGGTTTGGTTGCCATGGGTTGTACTCGTTTTTCGTAGGCATGTGTTCAGTTTTATGTTTTTCTTATCCATGAATCGAGGTAGACCAGGAAAATCAGTAATCGGTTATAAGTGAGTTCAATTTAAAAATCTTGAGTGCTCAAGTGATTAGATTAGGTTTCAGAGATCAAAGTTGTCGGCAAAGCTAAAGAGTTTTCCAAAGGTGCAAAATGCAATAAAAAGTGGTTAATTTGAGGAAGGAGATCTTTGTCTGTCACAGTCAATAAATATAGAAAACAAAAGATGGGAAAAGGCTTTTCAAATATGGAGAAAAAATACTTTTTCTGGAAATCCGTTGTAAAGTTAAATCTTTTAATCAAACTCAATTCTAAGATGACATTTCTAATGCAAATTCTGTTAAAACTAAGTTGACCTTAGCTATAGAAGACTCCAGCGCAAAGCAAATCGAATAAATTTTTTTCAAAAAAAAGATTCAGTTGATGATCACCAAATTAGCTCTGATTGGAGGAGGTTTGTAGTACTTGCAGCCTTGATCAGATATAAAAAAAACTATAATTTCAAAACAACGACCTACCCGCCTTTTTCTACACATTTGCAATGTATTTTGCTTGAAACAAACACGACAAATTAAAACTAATTGAGACCACTTAAATAGTGTACAACATTTTCAAAGATTTCTTTACCCTGGGAAAACTATTTTACAATGTGTCTGCATTCAGCCTCACTGAACTGCGAAACAAACATTTAAAGTAGAAAACTTAAACAGTGAATTCACAAATAGCTAAATAAACCGTGTTTGCAAAGGCGGCTCTATCTTTGGGCTTAAACGTCAATCAATCTTTTTCCATGTCCTATGTTGTTCGATTGCTCTTTTTTGTGATGTAAAATTCACATCATACAACTTAAGACAGCTTTAACACAGATTATAAACGAAACTCGTAGGTCGGTATCTTGAAAGGACAGAAGAAAGAAATCACATTTTGATTAGCAAATCTGTTTCTATGAAAAACTTGAAGCCCCGATCCGAACAAATTTGAGTTTTTCCCATTTAGGGAAAATAATATTAAGCAGCTGTTGTCGAGAGCACCTGGAAATGGGTTTTGTTGAGTGATTGACATTAGTAAAATTTGTTAATTAATTGCTTCGGTTCCGGAAATGAGAAAGAAAATTCAAAAAACTGCTGTCTTTTCGTTCTATACAACCCACGCACAAAGGTTCTAATGTAAAGACAATTCGAATTAAGAAAGCTTACGCCCTCCGACCGTGAACCCAGTTTCTGAATTTTACTCCAATAATGACCATGGAAGACAAACTTAAAATATTTACTGTTTCCCGTAGTTATAAGTTGCTTTGAAAACAGTGATGATTTTCGCGGCAAACAATTACGGAAGAGATTTCTTCAAAGTGACATCGACTTGCCAACGCTTATTAAATGAAATTCGGTTTTTGTCTCTTTTAACGCACAGGATTGTTGTAGGGAAGATAATAACACCCGCAAACTTTTAACAGAGAATACAATGCACATTATAAAACAATACTTCAATATAGCGCACCAAAAATTGGCTTGCTATACGAGACAATTTATTTAGCAGGTGCAAAGCACAAATTTTTTCAAGTGGAAGCCTGACAAAAAAAAAACCGATCGAAAGCAATTTTCTCGAGCAACCAATTTATCCGTCAAAAGATGCGCTCAATGAGAAAATAAATGAAAAACGAATTGGTCGATTCTTGGGCGCGATAATTCCTTTTGTTTGAGGAATGTATGAATTCGTTTGTCATGCTAATCGTTAGGCAAAATATAAGAGTGACAAACTACCCATCTAGCTAGGCTACTGCCTTACACCGCAAGAATGTAAAATTATTCTTAATTTTGCATTTTCCTTTGACGTCAACTCATAAGTCATATCATTTTACAATTTGAGTCTCTAAGAAATGTTGTGAACGATAATAAATAGTTTTGCCGTCATGTCTTAGCTCCCCTTCCTGTTCTTTGAAATTTATCAGCACCTCTACATCTAGGTGAAGATATATTTAGTTTTGTCTCTCATGAGGCTCATCTCTGGGCCATGTTTACATTTCGGATACGCGATAGGCCCGATTCCTAAAGGGACCTATCGGAATAATTGTATTTGCTCATGAATTATGAAACGGCAATTTGTTTGTAAGTCAGCTTGATGGACATGTGTTAATGGACCCCACAAATTTTAATAAAATGGTTCGCTACGGGTGGTCACAAAGGCCTCTAGTGTCAATAAACGTTGCGAAGCGCCAAACCTCTTTGCTAGAGTACAATACAATGGGCGGAGCCAACGTTTGCATGTCACGTTATAGCTGTTTACGCAGGGTCACTAAAAATAAATCTACTTTATTGCAGGCAGGTAATCTTCAGTTGACGGTCGGCGCTGAAGGTTGAACATATCCATCGCGCTAAGTACCTGGACAGCAAACACACAGACGGAAAAATCTTTCAGCGATAAAAAGCAACATGGATGGAACAAACACAGCACATCTCTCTGCGCCTCCAACTCTCGATCATCACGACTTAGGACCGAACGGCGAGCAAAAAGCGAAAAAGGATAAGGTATATAGGAGAAGTTACACACACGCAAAACCGCCATATTCGTACATATCACTTATCACAATGGCCATCCAACAGTCGCCTAACAAGATGTTAACACTGAGCGAGATCTACCAATTCATCATGGACTTGTTTCCTTACTATAGATCAAATCAACAGCGATGGCAAAACTCCATACGACACAGTCTGTCCTTTAATGACTGTTTTGTTAAAGTTCCCCGTTCGCCAGACCGTCCTGGAAAAGGTAGCTACTGGACTCTTCATCCAGACTGTGGTAATATGTTCGAAAACGGCTGCTACCTTCGGAGGCAAAAGCGTTTCAAGGCGGACAAGAAGCCGAACCTTAGCGAGCTTCCTAAACCTGGAACAATGCAGCCACATGTCTCTGCGTTACCGAAGCTGCAACCTCCTCGAACGCTTGGAATGACCCAGAGCTTCTTCTCTCCGCCTCACTATGGTACAACGTACGGAGGCAGACCTTCATTCAACCATCCTTTTGCTATAAAGAACATTATTGCTTCTGAACATGAAGCGGACCTTAGAGGGTTTGATCCGATGCACTTTAGCCCATACCACACGCCTATGAGTTCGTTAACACCACCAATGTCTTCTCTCGGACTTGCGAAGTCATACGATACAAACCCAATAACAACAGAACCTAATCCTTACTATCAAGGTTGCGTTTTCACTCCCTCAAGTTGTGGAATTACAAGTATGACAGGTTTATCGTGAAAGGAACTAAAAAACTTTGAACTGAACTTAAATTTTTGTTAGATGTTTATGTTTATTATCCAGTGCATGGTAAAGAATGTCAGTTGTATTTGCGGCTAAAATGCAGCAGCATAAAACATTAAGCACTCAGTTTAATTATCAGTTTTCAAGTTCAACAGAGAACGCACGAAAACCTACAGAAATATTTGGAAATTATTATCAAATCAAAAATGAACAATGCAAAAATTGTCGTTATGTCTGTTTGTTGTTCACATGTTCACACGATGATTCGAGAATATTTTGGTGAGAGTTAGACAAATCTAAATTTTTTGAAATTGGATAATTTAAATATGATTCGAAAGCTTAGTTACATAGCGTTTTGTGTGTAGATTCATAATATTTAAAGTGAAGCAAAAAAAACTAGTACATACTTCATAAACAGATGAAGCTTACTTTTGTATTTTGAAGGGAGAAATGTAAAATACTGATAGAACTTCCGTAGTTGTTGCAGCTCGCCTAATGTCTTTCTTATAATATGTGTATTTAACACTTCTGTTAAACTTATTTATTTTTACCTTGGGAAGATGTTTTGTAAATTTACAATCTTAGCAAACTATTGGTTTGTTAGTTCAGTAAAATAAATTTCTCACGAATCGATTCATATGTCAACTATATGAAGGCTTTGCAAAGCTTCAATTCTCTTCAATTGAGATCGCATAGAGATGTTTTATTGATAATGAAAGAAAGTTTGTCCTTCTGCCAACCACATCTTATAGTTCAGCATTTTTTAATTAAAAATAATCTTAAAATCGACACTTTCTTTGCTTGGTTTGACAAAATTTGACATATTAGACACCCGAATTTTTAGAGAAAGAAGGTGCAATGAAACTGGAGAATTTGTCTACCAAGCTGATATTTCATTTGCCCGGTGCAAACGCGCAAATTTGACCGCGGCGACGTACGTACACTTCCGCAAGTGTGAAAGCACTTTAAAAAATAATTGTATTTGAGTGATTTTATCCTGGAATCTCAGAGGAAACGTGTGAAAACTTGTTTTTACCGATGGCGGCTCCCTCTGAATATTTTAGCATCTGCCACTCGTCCATTTTAAAACTTAGAAAAAAAATCAAGCTACTTTTTGTGAATAAAAATTGAAATATTTAAATTGCTTGTTTAAGGTTTTCTTTATGTTTACAAATCTCCCATCGAATTCTCTCTTGTCAGGTTTGCACACATTGATGGAATCGTTCGATTAGGTGACGAAAGACCGAAATAATACCCCACCTTCGCAGATGAGCCGCCGCCATCTTTGCGTAAATTGCCCTGAATTGTAAGCAGTGCAATACTTGCCAAACTGAAAACACAATACTCTATAAACTTTGTATAGTGTGTTTAAAGAAGCACTCGTGCAAAGGATCATGTTTCTCGAAACATTCTTAACTAACCAGAAAACAGCGGTATTAGTTTAATATTGAGTAAAAGTGCATATACACATTCGAAGAGATTATTTGGCTCATTTTAGAAATGCAAAATTGCATTACTTCTCGTTTTAGTAATTGTATGGCGCAAGTCAAGATATGGGAGAATAGCCAACACGATCGACACCGCTTTCTCAGAAGGTAAAAAATTTGAGCTTCTTTTTGTTGTCTGGCTAGTATCAGATGAGCTGATGCCGTGACATATTTAACGCTGTACTACCTCATTCGCTCAAACTTTCCTTCAATGTTCCCGGCTTGTGCCAGCAATCATTGGTCGTTAAGTTGTTTCTCTAAAAGTTAACTTCTTAGTTTGTTTGACGAAGGTCAAGTTTGTTCAGCGTTGATGTTTGTGTCACATGCTCTATTGTGACTCTTCTCAACATCCTTTCGCTCTAACTAGATTACCGCTCCGCAGAATTTATAGTTACAAAACCGCAAACACAAGTCTCAGTTGAAGACAGACGTTATATACACATCTTAGGATGAATTTTCTTTTATATTACCTTTTTAAGCTTAAGGTCAGAAAGAGAAACAACTGGCTTTAAATGCAGTAACAACCATACAACAACTACAAGAATGACTGGTAAGTATTCCTGCATTGTTTTACCGAAACACGTGTTACAGATGTATTTCTGTAAACTGTTGTTTTATAACATAAACTTGTAACTGCGAGATCTTTAAAAAGACAAATCCCCGGTCCGTTTTTGTCGAAATTCATCTGCGTTTTGCAAGTAGTTGTCAGAGCGGTGCTGTTGTTTTTTAGATGTGCTAAAAAAGAAATCGCTTCGCGCTTCGTATACAAAAGAAGTGAAGGAGTTTTAGGGACTTTCTGACCGTAGTTTTCATATGTTGGTCGGTTTTGCGGAAAGATCACTGCAAACAATAATTACTAGCACTTCAAACAACGTCCCGCAGTGAATCTCTAGAGAAGTGGAGAACGAATTAGTGTAATACAGTTATCACCTACAGTCGGCATCAAGCCTTCTACCAAACTAGCCGGAAAAGCTTTACAATCTCCCATTGTTCTCTTCAACCAATTTGTAACCCACGTTATTATGGCTGGACTATCTTTAAGGCAAAAATATCTTATTTTTTTATTTGAGTGGTATTTCAAGTTTTGTAGCATTTCTTTGGACATTTTGAAATTTTTCAAAGGGAAAAACCAAGTCAATGTCTTTACTCCTCTTGATTTCAAAAGAACCGAAAATGTCTTAATTAATATAATGATCACATAGTCATCTTTGAGCTGTTCCGCATCACAAATGCAAGTTGTGAGGACGGCTTAACGAGTTTAAAAGAGTTGGCATTTTTCTTAACTTATTTTGAACCAACATAATATATTTCAATTTTGATAAATGTACCCACGAGTGAAAACAACAACTCTGGGACAATTCATTTCTTGCTTGTTGCAACATTTACTTTTGTAAAAGCTTTGTATTATGTATTGCTTTGGGAAATATACCATGATTGAAACCTTTGTCGTTTATAATAGTGCCTGAAATAGAATGGGTAAAACTCGTTACTCATGAGTATATTCAGCAAGAGATTAAATAGGTTTCTTTCGTTCATCTTTAGAAGCATTGGGGGTACACAATGAGCATCACAGTTTTGCAATACTTTTAAAAATGAATCTCTCTTCCGCTTTTAGGTAAAGTTTCCTGAAAATTAACTTTGACTAAATACATTCTGTTATAAGGAATTCCTTAGTTTTATTTTATTCTTGATGTTTGAAATGTACACTAAATCGATTTGAAAGGGAGAAACAATATGGCTGCTAGCACTCGAGAACTTAAGTCTGTAATATGTCTTGCAGTGAACTGTATTCACTAAGGGTATAAATACAGAATACAAGCTTCCCATATTATATTGGTTGAATACTTTTTAAACAACAATTATTGGAAAGAAAGTGATTCAAAAAATAGTGTTTAAAACAAGAAAGGAAACTGATCAACATTCTCACGTTTCAGGTCCTTTTCTGTTTGATAAGATGTCCAAGACAGCTCTAGATGATAAGAATCGTGTTTATCTAATTCATCTTGATTTGTAGGCATAAAGTTTTGAAATACTTTCTCCACGTGCAAAAATTGTCCGGATTGAAAAAAAATAGGATAAGAAAAGCAATGATTTTAAAAACGTTGAGAAAACGTGCTATCGTTTTGTTCACATAGGTAGAAGGATGTTTGTCTCCAGTTAAACCCTTTTGGAGACCAAATGTCTGAAAATCTCCGTTTAGCTGTTTCCTCTTGATATTATCTAAGCCCCCTATTTAGATGTTAGATTTTATAGTCGAAGGAAGCAGCGTTTGACCCTGCAAGTTTTACAGCAACTTGATGACAAGCTAAGCACGAGGAAGGAAAGAGTGTGTCACGAACTGTCACGTTGAATGGATTCGAAACTCTAGAAGGGAATAGACAAACTTACTTTCTTGACGGAATGAAAACAACATTAGGAATAGTTCGTTTGTAAGAAAATGCTCATAAAGCAATTATCGGGATTTCAGCAATACCAACCGTATGGTTTCACAGCCACGCGCCAAAAGCCAAACTAATTTTATATTTTCACGAGCAGTCAATAAATTCACCTAGGACCACCCAAGACCAGAAGCTTTTAGAACCGGGGATGTCCAATCATTGCTTTATTTTCTTTAGAACAAAACTACACCTGTAAAAACATATCAGAATAAGAAAGTTTGATATTGAACAAATCCCGCTGATTGTGTCATATTCACAAACCTGTTAGCCAAAGATGAAAACAATTTATTTTAAAGCAAAGAAGAAGTTTGTATCTTTGACCGAAGTGTTTCGTGGTTTGGTGGTGTGCCGCGACTTTTCCTCGTGTGCCTTCTGTCAGCTAGGCTCTCAAGATAAGACAGGAATTTCCGACCCAGTTAGTCTCTACCTTTTCACTAATGGCTTAAAAAACGACCACTATACTATGAAAACTATCTACAAATAAGACGTGAAAATTTGAATTCTTTCTCAAGCAACTATATAGATTCATTTATAATTATAGTGCATTCGGTTTCAGTATCCCATAGTCATTTGTAAAATCCAAAGTATTTGCAAATTTTATTGAATTTGATAGAACAGAATTAAAAACGGTTTTAGTAGTAAAGAAAACATTTTTATACTAAAAGTAAATTCACAGTTTGCTGTAGCAAAATTTATTGCTTTCTCGCTCGCCATTATGGATCAAATATTTGCTGTTGTTGGCTGTTAGCTCTGACTGAAGTAAACGAAATAAAGTACACAAATTGCTAAGCAATAGAGACGGGCAACTGAGTTTCGTCAACATATCATCATTCTTTCTTATTTGAAGTTCTTCTGCAACGATTATCGTAATGTTTGACATGTACACAGTTATTAGATTTCAGATGCTTCGTTTGTGTTTCTGGTCCACACTGACTAATCTAAAAAACCCAACGCTTCAGATAAACTCTTTACATTGATGCTTTCTGTTGACGATGGCAAAAAATTAATGTAAGTGAACTATTTATAATAAATGGAAGAATAAGAATCGATATTTTATATTCAATTGGAAGCTTTTTTCAGAGAACTTTTCAGGTTTGGATAAGAAGTATTTATTAGTGGTAAATGTAGCAAGATATCCATTACCCACCTGCTACTAGAAAATGGCTTCTTTTCGTTTTCAAACTTTTTATTTATGCCCAAATAATTTTCTAAATCGGTTTGTTTGAAATATTCTTTCATATTGTGTTTGTAGTATTTATTTCATTTAGTCTGACTCTTTTTTTGAGCTGTAGTTTTTATACTAAAAAAAATTATGCGGAAAAAGATGATCCTTAGAAGGTTGCTAAAATTTTTAAGTGTTGCTATAACCAACGAATTGAACTTTGAGAAAATGTAGATATAATTACCGCAATAATAATGTATTTTTGGCTTACAGAAAATGTTTAGTTGTCTAGTCTAACAAGATTTGTCATGTTTCATCAAGCCTTGGTGGGGTGATCCGCCATTGTTTCCGCGCACAACCGTTGCTATTTACATGGTTGAGGCCCCAAGTACAAATTCCAATGAAACTACAAACGCTACTACGACTACTACCCACCACAAGACTCAGATATAAATCCTAGTTTGTTTTTTTTTCAAAATTTTTTTTTACTTGTAATTGTTTTATGAATCAAATCCATAGTTAGATTTTCTGGTATAGGAAATGTTCAAACAGAGGAGTAAACAGAGATGATAGTGCCAACAACATGTATTAGTTCTCTTCGTTTACGTTTAATTTGCTTTCTTTATTCTATGAAACCTTATTTAACCTCTTTGAGCAAGATATTTTTAAATAAAGCTGACTTTAAACTACGTATCAGCCTTGGAAAGACTTTTTAATTATGTTTTTCAGAACGAAGATCAATTGAAACGCCGCAGAACTTTTTTTGTAATTCAGTTCAATTTTTGAGTGACCGTGACAAGTTGTGCTGGATTACAATAGCATTAGAATTGACAGAAGGATTACCAATACTACATCTTGCAGGAAGTTCTTAATCCAAGCTATTTTTGTCTTTTCTAGCATTCCTGGACAAACGTCCTTAAATTTAGCCCTCAAACCAAAACAAAACAGTTAACATACCTGCGAAATGAAGCAACAAAGCACTTCTTAGAAGTTTACTCTTTAAGCAATTCTATTCTCGTTTACCTAGCATTCTAGGAAAGCTAGGTCAGTGGATAAAAAACATTTCAAAGTGCACAAGATTTTCGCAATACTTACTACATTTAAAATACCTTAAAAATAGTTATTTAAGTTGCTTAAGTGAGACAAAGGCTACTTTGTAGTTTTGGTAAAATTAGAGCTACAACAAACACAACTTTCAAAATATTTTTAGTTTGGTTTTCTCAACGTTCATGTGTGTGGTCGATAGGGAAAAAAGAATAAAAAAAACAAAATAAATTTCAAAGTTTTGAGCTTTTAAAAACTCTAAGGTTTAGTTGCTATGCGATGTGAAAATATCAGTCCCTCGCCTGACAATTTAAGAGGATGATAATGTTGGATCAAACTGTTTGGTTTCAATCTTTCCCAGTGAAAGCCAAACAAAGCTCTAGTAAATATTTTGTTGTAAATATTTTTGCACGTTCGTTATAGTAACATATGATAGTTTAAGCAGTTTTTTTTTTCAAAAAGACTGGTGAATTTCACCTTTCAAAAGCAAATTGTTTGTAGAAATAAACGAGCGTTGTTTTGTTAGCTGGTTTCAAGATATGTCAGTCATAATGTCTTTTATTAAAAACTCGGCTAGTGCTTAGCTTTCTAAGGTTAAATTGTCTCACTTTTGTGTTTTTTATTTTCTGTCTGCATTTGAGCCCCAACCTGAAAAAGTTGTGTTTTATGAAAAATTATGAACAAGCAAAAACTATCAAGTTCAGTTTTTTTTTCACTGAAAGTAACAGACGTCTTGTTTTCTGGCAAATGTCAAAAAGCTCTTTTTATTTTTTTAACTTAAATTTTCTCAACTAGATAAAAATTTGTGTAATATAAAAGACAACAAAAATCACTTCTTTTCAAACAGAACTTTATGTATTAAAAAGACTTATATTTAAAAGGAACTTGTTTTGTTTTCTTTGAGTTGAAAATTAAACTTAAGAGAACAAATTACGATAAGCGATAGCTTTCAAAACAAATTCAGATCAAACCCAACAATCTTTGATGAGAAAAGCAAGTTTAATTTGTCTGTTGTTAGATGTGTTTGCTAAAGCTTAACTTACAAAAAAATCTTTGCTTACTAAGCCAAAAAGCCCGATTTTGGTGACACAGCTAAATTAATACATCGGATATATTATACCAAAGGCGCGAGTCTCAGTTTGAGATGTTAATGTTTGATAATATTTTTCTTAAAGAAGGTTTGGTGTTATTAGTAGCTCTTTTCAAAATCTACTTACTTTTTAAAAAGAACTAGTTTTTTTTTGTCAGAAAATATACTTTAGTCAAACCCAAGAACACAGGTGATTTCTTATAGTTTACCAACAGCATCACCGTCTAGTAAATTTGCAAGTGAAATTTCCTTTGGCTGTTTGCTAATTTCACTTACTGCAGACAGGATTATATT
>ERZ1740055.502-NODE-502-length-10933-cov-8.408991_pt1 | contig 10933 bp, 4 predicted proteins | sample MGYA00581747_ERZ1740055 | MGnify/ENA primary metagenome ERZ1740055 (study PRJEB43018, sample SAMN04849739) | marine metagenome | isolation source: floating plastic debris | place: Pacific Ocean | collected 2008-08-28 | study: EMG produced TPA metagenomics assembly...
AGATCCAAAACGGTATGGCGTTTGAGCCACCAACGTATTTGGTTATCTCAAAGAATCCACGAGACTTGAGAATTATTTAAATCGTATATTCGCCAGCGAGACAGACTTCGCAGCGCACCTCCTTTCCTTGGAAATGCAGCGACAAGCAGAGGTTGGTACATCTTTATTTGCACTTGCACTCTGGATTCTGCAAAAAAAATCCAGCTCGTTAATTCCTTATGCATTGAAGAAAAGGATAGAATTTGAAAGTATAAAGAAAGAATACTTAGTGCTTGCGAGCACCGCAACTTCCGAATAGCACATTTTTAAGTAACAAAACATGGTAAATCACAAAATAATCTTTGAAAGCCGCAATAAATTTCTTACCTGAATATTTTCGCTTGATAAAAGACTGGAGGTCGCCATTCCACAATCTTAAAATGTCGCTTCATTGTAAAGTAGCAATTATTATCTGGTCGGCAGTTATTCTTACAAAAGGCTTTTTATCAAAACACTTTTCACCGTGTTATAAAAACAATCCTGCTGAGAGATCTCGTTGGACGATTTTGATTGGAGAAAAAACAAAGCTGTTTTTAGATCTCGGCTCAAGTTTCAATTATGCACGTGACTCTTTCTCAGGACTAAACTAATTTCACAACATGTCCAAGTCCTAGCGCGACCATCAACCAACAAGATGCAAACTTCAAACGTGGTTAAGAAAAATTGACCGTTTTCAAAAAAATGTTTTAAGCGTTCAAGATTATTTGAATGTTTCGAATCCGTTTGTAACACGTTTATTAGCAATAATATCATAAATATGGGTATTCTCCGTGTGTAGGCAAATTAAACCGTTAAATCGGTTGTTCGGCATACTTTGCAGGCGCCTTCAATTTCGCGCTTTTGAAAGTGCAGGTTTCTGGTAAACTATATTTACACATCCAAAATTCACCGACCCTAATCTTAAGTCAGCGAGAATGGTGGATGTTCTAAAAAATGTCTGGTTAACTTTTACTTATTAAGTTTGGACCACAGAACTCCATTTTTGGTTCTGAGCTGCACCAAACATAAAGAAAGCGCAAAGGATGCCGGACAACCGAACTGGATCAGGGCTACTTCCTACAGATTAATCACGTAATTACTCCCAATATAGTTTGTTATATTTGAAATTAGAAACAATAAATAGACTGTTACAGTGATACTAGGCTATTTATTTTGATATTTGGAACCCGCTGTTGAATTGAGCGTTTTAAATCGCCTTAGTCTCAAAAAGTTCATTTATTGTTTTAAGACCTAGAAAAAACAAGAAAACAAGGAGACATTTATCACAGACAACTGTTGGATCTCACTGCGGAGACGAATCTGAGCATTTCCTACCTTAAGTTAAGCGTTGATCAGCTTAGCACAAGTAAGTTCCCAAATTACACTGAGACTGTTTCCATGTAGTACTGTCACAAAGCAAAATTTCTAAGCTTGAATATTCGAATCCTTTTAAACAAAAACAAAATAGCTTAACAGTTTTTCCATCCTTGTTAGGACGCGTGTTTATGATTGAATTAGGAGTTTACATTTCATATGTTAGCCCTCCGTTAATTAAATGTTTTACTGTAATTTTGAGAGAAAGCATGTTTTTTGATGAAATTCTAACACTCGAAACCGCCGTTCTTTACACTACTTACGGCGATGACCGCACATGGTGTCACATGGCAAATTTGCTACATATGAAGAGTGTTTCTCAGACGACGGTGAAATATTACTGTTTCTTTTGTAAATAAGGAGACGTCGAAGGCGCTTGATGGAAACTCATCGCCACTTATGAAAAAGAATGGCTTTCAAGAATGTAAATGCAATGTGTCTTATTAATTTTGATACAAAACTTGATACAGAGGATCTTGAAAAAATTCAATAAAAATTTCAGACTTTCAGGGAACTCTTTGAAGTTCACAATTTTGATCCAGCATGTTGTTTTGTTAATAGCACGCATGTGTACCTTTTTCTGTAAAAGGTAAAATTTGCTTTTGCTCTCCGCACACGACGGTTTTTTGTTATATCTTGCCAAAAATATCAAATATGTTTGATATTTGGTTTATCTGTCACAAGTGACAAAAACACCGTAAAAGGAGGGGAGTTTGTGGATCCAACTTGTTACGAATAAACAAGTGCGCGCTGTAAGTTCGCCAGTGTGCGACAGGCTTTATAAGTGACAGTGAAAGCGTAATGATTGTAGAGTGTGGCTTTGCCATGCGTTCTTTATACTTAATGAGAATAATGCTGTTAGTTTTCGAATGTCTTAATAGCTTTTCACAAATATTATGAACTAATATCTTATTTATTTTTAGTTGAACGTAAAATGGACAACTTTTTTCTCAAAACAACATCTGTGGAACCAAACGTCAAGAAAGGTAAAATCGCAACACATTCTCCGAATTTCACTTCAAGGAAAGAAACTCCTTGTTCAGCGCAATCACTTATCAGAATCTGAAATGGAATTTTTATCTACTTTCAAATCCTTACAATGTGACGCTGTGGTGAAAACTTGCATGAGTTCACATAGTAAAGAAAGATTGTAGTCGCATAGTTAAACTACATTAAATCTAAGTTAAAAAATAAAGTTTTTTTGCCATATATACAACATTGTCAGCTAAATTAAAGATAATATGTAGTACAAACTACTCGACTGTGATACTAAAGTAATACACAATGATACAATGAGTCAGAAACTACAATCAGATGCCGAACAATAAGATGTAGCCGACATGGCGGAAACATCGTCAGTTTTATTAACTGGGTTCTATTTCTTTCAAATACAATCACACGTCGAAACCATTTGGATTTGTATTATTGCAATATATTTTGTCCTTCAACGCCTGCTCATCTCGAGAGAGAGTGGGTATGCAGCAAATGCAGTATCGAAGGCCGCTCGTTACTCCTTCACTTCAGCTTGATTTGTAATTCTCCCAAAACAATGATCAAGATGAATAAATTAGAACCCAGTACTCTGAAGCGTGGCACAGCCCCTTTAGGCGAGAATCATGTGTGTTAATTGACCCAAAGCTAGTAGAGTTAACTGGTTAGGAAACTTGATGACTTTCTATGTTATATGTTTTTGCTCTCCTTTTCCCTACTGAAATATGACATTGACCGTACACAAATAACAAAAGGCTTTGAGACGTAAATGAGCAAACGGCCAATAGCCTAATGAAGTATCACACCTAGAACAAAAGATCCTAACCGTGACTGTGCACACAACATGAAACAAGGAAACATTGTAATCTTCTTTGTAGTTTGATAAGTTTTCTGACCAGTCCACTCTAACAACTTTAATTGATCCAAACAAAGTCAAAGTACGTTGTGTGGAGTGATCGTCGGGTTTAAACTTGTTCGGATGACTTTATAACTATTTTTGTATAACCCACTGGCATGATGAAGACCAACATACATCGGTGGGAGTTACCTTACTTTCACTAATGTTTTTTATCAAAAAGCATTTATGTCAATAAATAGTTAGAATTAAAAGAAAAAGATAGTTTATGAAACAGCTAGATTATAATCAACCTTTTAGTACATTTTGAAATTAGTGTTTTAAAGAATGATTTTATTAGGGAAATTTTAATTGCGGTCTGCCATGAGCATCATTTAAACACGTTGGTTCAAGTTTCCGCTCAAATGAAACAACGATGATGCTTAAGAACATCACACAACCTGTGGTAAAAACACTATATAACAACGCATGTTGCTGATTTTCAAATATGTTTAGCATAATTTCTTCAGAAGTGACCGTAAGAAACACTGCTACGTTAAGCTAAACGTATTTGAAAATCTGCAACATGCGTTGTTCTATTGTGTTTTTTACCGCAGTTTATGTGATGTTCTTAATCAAGCTGCGATGGCCAACGAAGAAAAATATTTAAAGATGATGATGCCCTACTGAGTCCCTACTTTGCAACTCTTGTAACATAATTCCGTTTCTGCCTTTGCACAGACGAGGAGGCCTGTGCTGACAACACAGCAGTGTCTCTCCCCGACATTCCACCGCACTTTACAGGGCGTGCAAAACATCTACATGACGTCATTGAACACGTGACCAGCTCAAACACGCAACTACTTACCATCTGGGGTTCGGGCGGATTTGGAAAAACTGCACTTGCAGTCAGTGCAGGCCACCGACTTCAACAACAAGGATTCAAAGTGTGGTTTGTTTCGCTTCGTGATGTGAATTCCATTGAAGGGATGATTGAAATCCTGATGGACGTGATTGGTCCCAGTCCCTTATCTGGTAAAGAACATTCTGGCTCATTAAAACAACTGTGGACATACTTTCATCACATCACCAGCACATGTGTATTGATCATTGATAATGTGGATGATTTGCTGTCTTCCAAAGAAACCAAAAGTAAGTTGCTCAGTACGCTAGAAAGGATTTTACTACAAAATGGAAATTTACGCATTATTTGTACGTCCCGAGAGGCGATTAAATTTGCCAAACATAATTTAAAATCATTTGATTTGCGCATTGGAAAACTGCAGATCGACGAATCAATAGATCTTCTACAAAATCTAGTTGATACCCAAGATCTGGTCTGCGCAGAGAGGGAATGTGTTAGATTAATACATTTTTGTGACAACGCACCTCTTGCACTGAAGCTTTTGGCAGCCATTATGGACCAAGATAGAGTAACTCCAGCAGAAATACTTTCTGAACTTAAAATATCAAACTTTCTTAAGGTTGTAGATAGTGAGGACTACCCGGATGATCAGAGAATGTCCAAGATTTTTGAGGCTTCATTTTTAAGACTACCTGAACAATACCAAAGGATGTTTGTTTGCTTATCAATATTTCCAAGCTCGTTCGACGCAAGTGCTGCCGCCGCTGTTTTAGGCATTGAAACTATTGTTGATGCTAAGAAGAAGCTGGGTTTACTTGAAAGAAAGGCTTTCATAGAATATAACAAAGGAAGATACTCAATGCATACTCTCTTACAAGCTTTTGCACAGTTAATTTGCGAAAGTAACCTTGAAACTTGCTCATATGTGGCTGATTCGCAGGTCCTTTGTCAGGCCTATTTTTTCCAGTTTCTTAAAGAACTAAACAATAAATTTTTGACAGGACAGTCACTGCATGCTGTACAGTCTTTCTGTAAGGAAAAAGAAAACATTATCTTTTGTCTGCAAGACCTTGCGTGCAACGAGCGGTTTACTAACGCAATTGAAGAAATAGCAGACATGGATATATTTCTGGATACAGTTTTCTGGAATGATTCAAAACTCATGTCCAATGTGTATGACCAATTTCTAATCAAATGTAAACAAAATAATATGCCGTTTCTTTACGTCAAAGTGTTGTTGTCAAAATGTTTTTGTGTTCTTCATTGGGAAGAGAATCACGCGGATGAGATGCTGCTTGAAGCCTTTGATGTAATTCACGAGTTATCCTCTGTACCGTCTGGTGTTAGAGGAAAATTGCTTTGTTTTGCTGCTTTCCGAAATATGATATTGAACCACGTCGATGATGCAATTGACTTGTTTGAAAGAGGTATTCCACTTTTAAGTTCACACCTAACACAACCAGTAACAAAGGTAATTGCTATGCATGTTTTAGCAGACTGTTACAAATTAAAACAATGCGTGAGCAAAGCATCCAGAACAATGCAAGAAGCTTTCACTTTGAGTCAAAAACACGAAGGATTAACTGCGATTACTCAGAAATCGGAATATAAAGCACACAGCTCCAACGACCCGTTCCTCAGCGCAGTTTTCTATTTTCTATCACATCACTTAAAGACAACAGATGCAAAACATAATATCCAGGATCTAATCTTAAACTCAGTCAAGGCAGCTCACCAACAGTGCCAAACAAGTGGAGATAGATTGGAAATTGCAACACACTACGACATTTTTGCCAGCTCTCTGGAACAGATAGGCTGCACGGAAGATGTGGCCATTCGCAGAAAAGCGCTGGACATTAGATTAAGGTCGGTTGGTAAGGGTAGCGAGTCTACTGCATGGTCATACCATTCTCTGGGACTGACGTACTGTAAACATGGTAACTATGGTGATGCATTGTTCGCTCATAGACACGCATTGGACATCAGGATTAAACTTCTGGGTGAAGAAAATGAGGACACTGCTCTGTCACTTAACAACATTGGTATGATGGCGTACAGACTTGGTGACTACACTACAGCTTTGGATGCTCACAAACGCGCACTGGACATCAGACGGAAGGTGTTTGGTGAAATGAATGAGTACACGGCGTGGTCATACCACAATCTGGGTATGACGTCGTATACTCTTGGCGACTATAATAATGCGCTTAGTTCACACAGAAGCGCATTGGACGTCAGATTAAGTTTACTTGGCGAGGTTAACGAGGACACTGCGTGGTCTTACCACAATCTGGGTGAGGCGCACTGCATGCTGGATGACTATGGCAATGCCCTAAAGGCTGAAAGACGCGCATTAGACATTCGACTTACAATACTTGGTGAGCAAAACGAGGATACTGCGTGGTCATACCACAATTTAAGTGAAATGCACTACATGGTAGGCGACTATAGTAGCGCTTTAGAAGCTGAACAACACGCTCTTGATATCAGATTAAAGTTAATTGGGGAATTTAGTAAGGACACTGCTTGGTCATACTACAACCTTGGAGTAACGCATTACATGCTAGGTAAGTATTCTTGTTCTCTGGATGCACATAAACAGGCACTGAAAATCAGGATAAGATTACTGGGTGAGGAAGACGAACACACCACTTGGTCATACTGCAACGTGAATAAAGTGTGCCGCAAGCTTAATTTCTCTGAGAATGCCATATAAAATGTTACATGCATGAGACAAAACAAATCAAAGCAATCAGCAACGTCTTTAAGAAATAAAACATTTTCTCCGTACCTTCATAGCCTGGTGAAAACCAAGGCGAACGCTTGGAATAATTCAAGAGTAGATCAGTGCAAACCCGAGATTCAGTCAAGGGTTTTTGCCTGCTGGAGAATTCTCACAAACTTTGCTTCATACGAAGCGACGTGACGTGAGCGATATTGTTGGCTGTCTCCAAGTTGTGAGAATTTACGGTTTCATGAAAAAAATAAAACTATATATACATATGCGCTTCGTATATCGTCTTTCTTTTTGTTAAGTCAGAAAATGATTATTTTATAAAGCATGTTCTCCGTGCCTTCACGGTGAAAACTTCGGCAAAGTTTGTGAGAATTATTGTGCAGGTGAAAATTCTCGACTGAGTTTTAGGTTTTCACTGATCTGCTCTCGAATTCCCCCAAACGTTCGCTTCGGTTTTCACCAGTCTCTGAAGGCACGGAGAACATGTATTATTTTTTAACCAAAGTAAGAAAGCATTACGTAGAAGTCTTGGTTGTGATATATTTCGTTATCTATTTTGGTGCTATTCCTTTTGGTTTGGGAAACCGTTCTCAATTCGGGTTAACCAGTTAAATCAGCCATTGTCCAAAGACTTTTTTACATGTGGAAAAAAAACTGACTAAAAGCATAGAAAAAGCAGTCGGTTTCATAGTCAATACAACCTTTTGTTACAGGATTTAATCGACTCTGTGCACGGATGAAGGGCTGACATTAGAAACGTCAGCTTTTTACTCCACTGCGATAATTAAACTTTCACTGATACAATTTACTTTATTTCATTTTATCATTTTCACTCCCTCAGGAGCAAAGGGCCTCCGAGGCAGACTCCACCAGTTTTTCTTTGTAGAGTTGATTAACTTATCACGTGTTAGCGTATAGTATAGATAGCACAAAAGTGCTAGTAGCTAACTTGAAGCTACGATCATGGGCGCTATGGCCACGTTGGTAAAAAGGCTGAAACAGCTGTCCATGGCTGCTAGCATTCAGGCTCACCATTTTTTATGGTTGGTTTAAGGGGTAAAGCCCGCTATCTACGTGGCCATAGTGCTCATTATCGTGGCTTCACATTAGCTACAAGCACTTTTGTGCTATCTATACTTGACGTTGATTTTTATAACCACATCCCACAAGCATAGTGCTTTGACTACATCTTATGATCACATGTTAGCAAAGTCACATTGAAATTATTTTGTGAATTGGGGATCATTAGCAGAGGAAAAACTTCGAAATTATACCATCAGTTAATTTGTGCAATATGACAAATAAATCATTTGCGAGTATATTCTTAGAAAGTTCTTAAATTTTGAACTTTTTCTTGCCGCCTCGCGATTTAGCGAAGACATTACATACTATGTTACCAAGTAACGCTCATTTTTCTTATTGTTTCAAAAACTTGGCGTAAAGTTTTATCATCCTTAGAAATGATTTCTGCTCATCGATAATCTCTCTCTTCAAGCGAGAACCCCCACGTTGGAAAGGGAACAAAATGGAAATTATGGACTCTAATTAGACGTGGTAATGTAGCCAATCAGAATGCAGCATATTCAATAAACGGATTTATTTTTACTATTAGAGAAGTGTGGTTGTAAATTAATGGCGTGTATTATTTTTAATCTCGATAAGGTTTAACGACTTTAACTGATCTACATAAAGACAGTAAACTGTGTTAATGGAAAAATGTAAGAAAGGTAATTACCGTGTGTCTAACAGACGTTTTTTTAATAAAGACTTGTATAGATGAAACTTTCAAACGGAAAAGAAGATGAACTCCATTGTAGATATGCTTCATATCAGAGGTAAACAGAAAAACAAAGGAAAAATGACTAGAAGCAAAAACTTCAGAACTTTTAGTGACACTTTAAGAATAATTAAATCTCGCGAGAGATCTGAGGCTGCTCTGAATAAGTATGAGGATGTTAGTAAAAGCTTGTTTCCTTTTTATGTTGCTTCATACACTGATATGGTCAAAATATCAAATGATGCGGCAAATATTAAACAGTTATACAGTGAAGAGAAGCAAGACGTTCACAAGATCTTCATCAAAGTTGAGGATGAAAAAAAGTTAGAAGCTTCAACTTCCAGCCAATCCAGGTTACCAATGATCATTGGACGGCAAAAATCAATAGTGAACCGCTTTTCCAGGAAAGGCGAATCAATGTTATTATTATACCAAGATCCTGATCAAGCGAAACAACTCGGAGATTCAACTCGACAAAATCAGAAAATACATAAATTTCCTGTTTTGAAAAACAAAAAATATAATAACTATTTACCCGAAATACAGCAATCGTGTAAGAAAACGAAAGACACAAAGGACTCATTTCGAAAAGCTAACTTGAAGCCACGATCATGGGCGCTATGGCGGCGTTGGTAAAAAGGCCGAAAAATCTGTCCATGGCAGCTAGCATTCAGACTCACTATTTTTTATGGAAGTTTTAAGGTGTAAAAAACTACCAACGTATCCATATCGCCCTTATCGTGGCTTCATCCCACAAGCATTGCGCTTTGACGTGATCTTATGATCACGTGTAAACAAAGCCATATTGAAATTGTTTTGTGGATTTAGAACCATTAGCATGCAGAGAAAAAACTTGGAAATTATATCCATGAGTTATTTTTTTGCAGTGAGACAAATAAATCATTTGCGGGTATATTTTTAGAAAGTTCTTAAATTTGAACTTTTTCCTGAAGCCTCGCGACTTAATGAAGACATTACATACTCTGTTACCAAGTAACGCTCATTTTTCTAATTGTTTGAGAAACTTGGCGTGAGGTTTTATCATCCTTAGAAATATTTCTGCTCATCGATAATCAGGACTTCAAGCGAGAACCCCCACGTTGAAAAGGGAACAAAATGGAAATTATGGACTCTAATTAGACGTGGTAATGTAGCCAATCAGAATGCAGCATATTCAATAAACGGATTTATTTTTACTATTAGAGAAGTGTGGTTGTAAATTAATGGCGTGTATTATTTTTAATCTCGATAACGTTTAATGTGAGAAAGGTAATTACCGTGTGTCTGACAGACGTTTTTTTAATAAAGACTTGTATAGATAAAACTTTCAAACTGAAAAGAAGATGAACTCCATTGTAGATATGCTTCATATCAGAGGTAAACAGAAAAACAAAGGAAAAATGACTAGAAGCAAAAACTTCAGAACTTTTAGTGACACTTTAAGAATAATTAAATCTCGCGAGAGATCTGAGGCTGCTCTGAATAAGTATGAGGATGTTAGTAAAAGCTTGTTTCCTTTTTATGTTGCTTCATACACTGATATGGTCAAAATATCAAATGATGCGGCAAATATTAAACAGTTATACAGTGAAGAGAAGCAAGACGTTCACAAGATCTTCATCAAAGTTGAGGATGAAAAAAAGTTAGAAGCTTCAACTTCCAGCCAATCCAGGTTACCAATGATCATTGGACGGCAAAAATCAATAGTGAACCGCTTTTCCAGGAAAGGTGAATCAATGTTATTATTATACCAAGATCCTGATCAAGCGAAACAACTCAGATATTCAACTCGACAAAATCAGAAAATACATAAATTTCCTGTTTTGATAAACGAAAAATATGGTAACTATTTATCCGAAATACAGCAATCGTGTAAGAAAACGAAAGACACAAAAGACTCTTTTCGAAAAGATGAAAAGAACCGGTCTAAAGAGGACAACTTTCACTTTCAAACAAAAATTTACATTACATGTACAATTCCAATGTGCTCAGAAATATCTAGTTGAGTTAATGCATTGACCCCCCTCTGTGCAAGTTACTTGTCACAAAAGGCTGTGGCTGGAAAGCTGGATTGAACCCGGGACATTCAATTAGCAGACAAAGATCTTGACTGACTTGAGAGCCTGTGCTTTTCTAACGCCATTAGAAACCGGGCCAAGAAAAGTATAAACAATAATTTCCCTGTAAAGCGAGATCACCTAAATTCGCTAAAATCGGACGTTTTTTTTTTTTTTTTTTTTAAAAATAAATAAAAAAAAGGAAAATTTAAAAAAAAAAATTTTTAAAAGAGGATAAAAATGAATTATTTATTATAAAAGTTAAAATTATTTTGGATTT
>ERZ1740055.503-NODE-503-length-10933-cov-7.514984_pt1 | contig 10933 bp, 5 predicted proteins | sample MGYA00581747_ERZ1740055 | MGnify/ENA primary metagenome ERZ1740055 (study PRJEB43018, sample SAMN04849739) | marine metagenome | isolation source: floating plastic debris | place: Pacific Ocean | collected 2008-08-28 | study: EMG produced TPA metagenomics assembly...
ACAAAACGATCATAAACAAGAACCTGTTACTACTCGCCGTTGTATTGGAGTTGTATGATGTTCCATTGATGTATGGTTCGGTTGTATTCTTATCAAGGCTAAGATTCATTTTATCACCGGACCGATTCAATATTGTGTGAAACTACAATGCAGTGACACCTTGGTGTTAGTATATATCTAAGGCGTATCTCAACTAAAATCAGTTTCTCTTTTTAAGCGGTCGTGGCCTAAATCACCTCAAAAACGGCAAATTTCTTTAAAATTCAGCACCTTAACGACGATAATTAGTTTTAAAAAAACACAACTCGGCAGAAAAAATGGGTCTAGATACTAATTGATCAGATCATTTGTAGATGCTCACAGGATGTTAATGAATTTTATTGTTGTTTTAAACCTCTATATTCCACGACAATTCAATATATTTTACATGCATTTAAATGTAAATTGTAGTTCTCGATTTAATGAAAACTTCTTTGAAGACTCCTGTTGTGTTGTATGTTTACCTGCACCTGTTTCAATATCATTTCTTGCCAATCAAACTTGTTTTTTAGAAATCAGCAACTGTCTGAGTGTGTCTCATCATCCACGTCTTTGTACAGAAAATCAACAAATTTTAATTTTGGTAATGTCTTTTGTTTCTCTCAAAACCATAGCCTGCTCATGATTTAATATCTTTGAAATCCAGGATATATCGTCGCAGTTTGGTAAGCAATTATTGTTTTTAAGTGGGTCTATCATTGTCACTCTAATTTGTCACGGCAACGATTGTAATATTTTTACCATGCACAGGGTTTTAAGTATATTTTTATTTGCTTTCTTGTTTAATTCAATTTCTATAATCGTAATTTTTAATTTTTAAAAACCAGCAAGTATACTAAGTCTACCATGTTTGTCATGTGCAACACGCTGTGTTGCACCACAGGCGGCCAATTTGCTACGTCATTCGCTTGGCTTAGCCACAAATTGCTCGGCAACTTTGAGAATTCTGAGCAACTTTGGACTTTTTCAACCTTCTTTAGTCTTTTTTTTTTCTTTTTTTGCCCGAAGGCCAGTTTTTGCCCGAAGGCCAGTTTTGGCTCGAAGGCCAGGTTTTGCCCGAAGGTCGGTTTTTGCACGAAGGCTGGTTTTGCCCGATGGCCGGTTTCATTGCCCGAAGGCTGGTTTTACCCGAAGATCGGTTTTTGCCCGAAAGCTAGTTTTTGCCTAAAAGCCGATTTTGCCCGGAAGCTGGCTTTAAGACCCGAAGGCCAATGTGGCCGAAGGCAAGAAGAAACTCTTCCCCCTAAATAAGCTTTCCGAGCGTTGTCTATGGAGAGAAAGTGGTGGCATTTTTATGGTAATTCAGTAGCAAATATTAACAAAACTCTAGTTTTAAAAAGTTGTTAATTGGAACATTAAATTTTATAGAGAGGAATTTAATGCCAAAATATGAGGCTTTTAGCAGCACGAGAAAAGGTCTAGTTGTGTTTTGAATTTCCATGCGCATTTCTCTATCCTTTTGTCGCGGTAAATCACAGAGAAATGTAAGAAAAATTTAAAACACGACTAGACACTTTCTAGGGATGCTACAGACTGTAAACTTTGTCATTAAACTCCTCTGTCTAAAGTTGGAAATTTCCCTTCACAACGTTTACACCACTCACCAAATCACCATGGTAACCGCAAGTCAGGTGATCACAAAGAGTATAGTGAAACGGAATGCATGTGATCTTCAGTATATGCAGATTCGGAAAGATGAATAACTTACCATCAAACCCTGTTAAAACCAAACTTTGTTGCCATTTTTGTGTTCTTGATACAGCTTCCTTGGCGTTTATTGAAATGCATGTTTCCTCTTCGGAAAGCGAAACACAACGGGAAGCCATTATGTTTCTCTTCGGCTTCTCGGAAATGAATACTACTTTGTTATTAACCTCTGAGTTATCCAATTAGAACTCGCGAAAGACATATACTAAGGTGCGTTTTGATTGGTCTACAAGTAAGTTTTCATAGCGCTATTAAGCACGAAAATGACGTGAAAATATGGTTGGCTGTCTCCAAGTTGTGAGAAGTTAGAGTTTCATGAAAGAAATTAAAGTATAAATGCGCAGGCTTCGTATATCGTCTTTCTCTTTTTTACGGACGGAAAATAAGAACTTTATAATAAAAAAATAAAATATGTTCTTCATGCAAGTTTTATTTCTTAATTATCAATAAACTTAACTGTAGTGACTACATTTTTTAGTTTTTCAGTAATTTTTCTTAAAATCGCAACTTACATGTTTCGAGGCGTCTCGCCTCTTCTTCAGAGTGTGGCCGTTAGCTAAAGCGAAAACATTATTAAAATGCAACTTAAGAAAATAGAGAATTTATATACTAGAGAAAAGAGAATACTTTGCTTCATCGTTTAGGTGCTAATGGTAAACTGAATAACAGTAATAATGACTTTATTTAAGTGTCATGTCTTATTTAGCTGGCCAAACTGGCCTACTATATAATTATTGACACTATCTTTTCCACTCTAAAAACAACAACAATATTTATTTCAATACAATTACATATATATACATAATTATAACAAAAATAATAGTACACAGAAATGTCGGTATTTAGCTAACAGTAATAGCCAGGTGGACGTGCCTCATGAATCATTGACTAATTTGACTTATAGAAATTGACTTCTCAAAGTGTATACATCCGTTTTTTGTATGTATTAAATGTTTTTATCCTTCTAATGGTGAACAGTTCGATTACGATTTTTTTTTTCTTACCCGCTTAACGCAACATTTACAAAAATCGGAGATAAACTCCGGCTCCAGATAAGTTGGCAGTTACGGTCAATTAGGTATATTTTGAAGTGGCCTCAATTTACACTTGCTAAGTGAAGGTAAACTGAATGGAAGTAAACACATATTAGTTAAGTGCGTTTGGCATAAATAAGTAAAGTTCATGAATGGTAAAACATTATAAGGCATAGTTCTCTTCTCTTAATGTTTGGTTAAAATATGATATCGTGTTATAAATGTATATTTAAAGAACCGTTTGTTTCAAACCAAGCGATTGGCAGCGCATATAAAGATGAAAAAAATCATACACAAAAATTTTTATACACCGAAGGTTAAAAAAATTGCTTTTATTTCTACTTTGTTTAAAGCTGTTAATATTTCTTCAAACTCAAAGAGTTGTAAGCAATTACAACTCATTACCTTATTTTGATCGTATTCTCTGCTGTAAAATTTTATACCACACGCCTGATTTTTGGGGTAAAAAAATGAATATCGCCTGTTTACAGCTGGTGCGTGATGCCTTTGTTCATACGTAAATTTCTTTAGTTCCTTGTTCTTTTGTGAGCGGATTAATTTCTAAAATTTGATGATCCGTAAACTCGTACGAATAGGCATTTGAACAACGTGAACATAATTTATAATTGTATATGCTATGTTTACAATAGATATTACGACTGTACTAGGGAGTCTCCCGCAAAAAAAGTTAAAAACTATTTATCTAAAATAATAAATAAAAAGCGACAAAAGCGTTTTTGTTAAAGGAAACCAAGTATTCCTCTTTGATATTTGTTAATTGTAATGTTAATATATTAATTTCATTTCCAGAAAAAAAATTTGAGCCGGAACTTGTATATAGGTGGATGCGGTATGAGTACAGATCCGGGACTTATTTCGAACGTGGCTGACGTGAAATAATGATATAGACCGACAGAAAGGAAATATGTTAATAAAGTTTTGTCTGTTAAGCAAGTATAATTTTGTGTCGATTCTATTAGTTTATTATGCATTCATACATCAATATTGATATATATCTGTATAGAACAGCTGTTTTAAAGAAAAAGATGCAACGGCAAGATTTTACAAAACGTAATTTGGAAAAAATTCAAGGTTGAATTTTTATAATCATCGCCTTTCATATGTCATCCCTTAATTTCTCATTCCTTATTATAAGAAACGTTCAACTTTGAGTTGTTCTATTTAGGCTTCTTGATAAACTTCAAGAAATTAAGTTGAGAAGCAATTCTTATCATTTGCGTAACGAAACAACGAAGCCTTCATTATATTTATTATCACTATTAGTTAATTTATCTGCAGCGACTATACAAAGAAAGCGCTGGAAACTTGATAAAAACGCCAACGCCTAATGTGAAATTGCCACTTTTGTTCAATGGTGTATCAAGACAGCAAACAATGAATTTACGCTTCCCGATTCAAAAACAAGGAAATAAAACGACAATTAAAACTTTTTCCCCAAAGACTCCAGATTTTTCTTCGTAAGCTGGGAAAATCTTTTTAGTCATATTTAATTCGCATCTTTTGGCCGTTACAACTCCATTTTTTTTCTCACTACATTCCTGTGGATTTTTAAGTATTATAAACTTAACTTTTTATACTGTTTATAGTAAAAGGATATTTTTTTCTAAAGCGGCTTGTGCAACTTAGTGACAAAAAAACCACACACGACAGTCAGTCTGAGTATGATAAAAGTATCGAGACACCTTCATCCTGTGTAATAGCGTCTCAAGGAATATTAATATATCTTCCCACGTGGAGAAACTGGAATGTTTCTAACTCTTACCCCATGAAGGCTTCGTACCTGCCACCTCCAGAGTTACAAACGTTTATTAACGCAAAGTGCCTCGTTTGATATAATTAACACCTGAACGTATTTAATATAAATACTTATATTCCAATCTTTACCATGACACACGTCATCGATATAGCAACTTCAAGAAGGAAAACCAATTAATAATCTCCTACCTCCGACTGAAGGTGTGAACATCGACAAAAGACTGAAGACAATATTGCAAAAGTGCGTTTATCTGTCAAATTTCTTTTTTTTTTTTTTTTTTGTATGTATTTTTTAATTTCAAAATATTTTTTGTTTTTTGAAGTAAAAAAATTGTGTGAATTACGGTTGACTGGAAAAAATTCGTTGCAAGTCAGGAATAAAAAACACTCTGTGAGGTTATCAAATGTATCTCCACCGCAAATAAGTTGATTTAGCGGCCTCAAAATTGCAAAGTTATTGTTTGTAATTCTTGTGTAAGGTCTAAGAGCTTTCCAAAGTATGTATAAATTTACTCAATGTTCAACGTCATCAGAGTCCCTTCACGATGACTATATCTTACTGTACCTGTAAGACCTTTTGGCCTAAACCTAGTATAGGCAGCACTCGGCACACCTTTTATTAATTAGCACTAAGCGTTGCAAAGTAACTTATAATTTAAAAGAAAACCTAATATATCAGTGTTAAGAAATTACCATCAAATGGTTTTTCGTATATTCACTCAAGGTGTCAAGTGGTGTGATCTTTGTTAAAGTTTAGTAAAAATATTACTGCCCGAAAGAATTTTTTTTCATTCGCTTTTTGCATGTAGAATAAGCAAAATGATTTTATTTAGGTAATATTTTACCAATGAAAATGAAAAATAAAACTATGACTTCGTATGTTTTCCGCCAAAAGGCGAACGGTCGCATTTTTAGTTGATGATAAAGTGATGTCTGGCAGACACGTTGTGCTTGATACGAGCTTTTTATTAGACGGAATTAATTTATTTAAAAGCATCTTTTTGAAATAAAATAATAACATTTGAGCTAAAACAAAACAAAACAAAAACTTAAGATATACTAGCAGGTTCTGAAATGTTTTCACTAACTTCGCGTGCCTTTAGCCTTACATTATATAAGCATAATTGATATTTCTAATTTAATGGCATGACTTGGAATTTATTTTTAAGTGTATTTTTACAAGCAGCGGGCTACCAAGAACTCACGAAAAACTTGCAAGATAAAAAGAACGTGACAACCTCATGCTGCATAAATCATTTACACACGACAGATATAAAAAGAGTGTAATAACTGATACGAATTAAAGAAAGAATGTTTTTTTTCGTTAAACACTCAAATCTTCTCCTTTATAAAACAAAAAAGATTTTTCATGGTACATAAGTAATTGTTCGAAAACCAAGAATCTATAGAAGAAGAAATTTTGAAAGTTTATTTTAATAGCAACGAAACAGCTGTCGGAAAAATTTTCAATTAATGCAAGTTTATTGCAATTATCATTATTAACCTAACTACTTCCGCAATTTTTTTGTTTTTAAGAACTAAAAAAGTCGAAAAAAGACAGCTTCGCAATCTGTATTTAAAAACGTACGACATAAGTAGTGAAAGGCGAATCTTTAGTACAATTGTCATTTACTCTGTTCAAAAACTGGATCATAGAAAACTTAAAATAAATGTTGATCCGGTTAATTACATCAACATAATTTAATGAAAAAAGCTTTTAGACGCAAATAAAACTCACTATTCTTAAATTTAGAGGATTTTTCTAAGTTTTGATATTTAATCGCTATCGATACAAAGTTGTACAAAGTATTCGCCTCCAAGTTCTAGTCGCTGTTCCCCGTGCGCGCATTCACATCAGTTCCGGTACACAGTCCACGACTTCTCACTAACAAACGTCTTCTAAAAATTGATATGAAAACGAATAGATAAAAATTTAATGTTGTTATTTATCAAAAACACTTCTTGCATAAATAATATTCAATTTTGGATTCAAATCAACTCAGTTACACAAAGATCTGAGCAGTCACACCAATTGGAACTTTAGTCATCTATCTGGCTGGAAGATTTGAACGTTACTTAACTTTAATAAGTTTCTTACCACTATAAACTTTACTAATACTATAGCCTAACCGTTGAATAACGAGTTTTTTTCAAAGTCTAGACAAACTGCAGTCCGAAAGCTAATAAAAACCTTTTTTCATTCTCAATGTTTCATCTTAATGCCATCATCTTCTGTTCGTTCAGCTATCAATATATTTTGTCACTTATATAATGTCTAAAGCTTCATTTAACACTGTTTTGAAATCGTTTACTGATAAGCTTATTTTAAATGGTCCCAAAGTAAATGTTAACAATAAAAAGAATAAATCTTGCAATTTAAGACTTGTTGAAATAATTGAATTTTTGCACTAAAACCTGTTCGACCACCAAATCAATTCAGTACTTCTTTTAGTTTTACAGCTTATCGATTTTATATATCTTATCAACTAAGAATGCTGTTAAACATAAAATTCAACATATTTTAAAAGAAATGATTTTGACTTTTAGAGTTAATCTCTTGTACTTGTCAAAGGTTCAGTTAATCATCTTTCTATAGATATTCATATCTATCCCCATTTACTGACTCAGGGCGCCGGAAAAACGTGTAGTATTTTTATGCAGTAGTGATGAGTGCGCTCGCCAGTTCAACTTCCTTTTTCTTCCCTAATCGATATGAGACTTCTTTACGCTAACCACTAATTGAAAGGAAAAACAAAAGATGTGAAGAGCATTCTGTTTAGCAGCTGCAAGGAAGTGAAACAGTTTCTGAACTTCTAAAAATGAATGATCAGAATATTCATACCAAATTACATCATCAGGTGTTTCTGTATAAATAGATTTAAGCCAAGTATAATTGACAAAACTCGCCTTGCAACGAACGGCAGTTGAGCAAGTTATAGAGGTACATAAGATTTATGATCTAGAAAAACAGGTGAGTAAACAAGCAGAACCTTTTTTAAAATATATAAACTTGTGAAGAGATAGTCTTTCTCTCCATTATTTGATCCTATTATTCTTAGAATTCTTCAAAGTATAGTTATAAATATATAACTGTGACTTAAATCAGTAATTAACACTAAAACCTATTCTCTTTGGTGATAAAGTACATAGTTTTGTGGTGTTTGGCAATTCCTTCGTAAATAGAGAGAAAAATACTACACAGATTTTTTTGTTTCTAGATGACTCGAAGTCCCAGCTCCAATATATCTTGTACTTGGCGGAGTCTGTCAATTCTAGAGACCGACTAACCACCTTTAGATTACAATATACATGGAGTAATGTTTTTTAAATTTGTTTCGGTGAAAAAACATTGTTAAACGTTATCTCAGACTATTTCGAAAAATGATATTTGTTTCAACCACAACTCATCCTTTAACTCCGTGTAACTCTTTCAATATCAGTAATTTTTTTTGGTTCGATCAAATGTTAACGACATATTCAAAAGAGCAATTCAAACAATGAATAGACAATTAAGTAAATATATCCTTAATCGTAATAAAATTGATATAAACAGATGGTATTGGCGGTAAATAATTACCTTTTACAAAGAAAGCAAATTCAATTGGTGTAAATCGACTTCCCCACTGAATCAGCTTTTTCGACTTATTAAGGTTTCAGAGAATTGTTTTATTTCTTTTCCAACGTACTTACTATAAATCCAGTATTTCTACAAAACAGCTCTACAATGAAATATTATAGGGTTTGGAGGGAAACATCATTGACTGATACAGGAAGATAAAAGCAAGCCAACAAATAAATGTTAATGTTTTGTGTTATGATCTCGGTTCGAGGTTTTGAGTAAAAAAAAAGTTTGATTTAATTTCTACTGAATAAATCCCTTCTTGTACATACATCATTTACAAAAATTTAAAATGTCTTTGAGTTCTAACTTTTTGATATTAGCGGCCGGTAACTTAATGGTTTCCGATACAATGAAATTTTGCGGTCGACAGTCCGTTCGAATGCTATAACATATCTCATTAAGTATAATTTTTTAAGAATTTTGAATGCTTTTCTGTCCGAAGAAGCTTTCGGTGAAAGGGGATGTATATTCAACATTATAGAAAGAACGTGAAGAAAACCTGTTGAACATGAATTATTCGTTAGTACGATTTACGATAAAGATTTAAAGCCTGGGAATTTCTTACATTACAATTTTCTATTACAATACAAATAACAACTCCCTAAAAGTGGCTTTTCAGTGTCATTTTACATGCAATTACGGTGTTAGCAGTTTGAGTGTCTTAGAGTCCGCAATAGCAGCTCACTGATATATATTGATACATTAGTAAATGCTCTCGATGAATAATTAGACAGTAGACAGACCACAAGTGTGTGGGTTCATTATTTTAATTTCCTCGATAGAATATCGAGCCTACGGTTTAACGTCCTTATCCGAGAAGACGCGAAAGTCTAACCATTAGCAGATGTTAGAGCAAAGGTAGCACCTTCTCCTAAATAGTTTTAAGACCCTGAGTGTTGGTCCGGCTGGGAATCGAACCCGAGCCTCCCGCGCAGTAGACTGGCGCCCTATCAAATAGGCGAACCAAGCGGCGGTTGTGTGATTATATTTCAAAACCAAAACCGGCGCCCCTCCCCCTTACGAAGGCTCACGAAACCGCCAAAACCCCTTACAAACTGCTCAAGAAACCGCCCAATCCCCTTACAAAGACTCGCGAAACCGCCCAATCCCCTTACGAATAGATATCTGAACAGACATAACTAGAATGCTGCTGAAAAAAAAAAAGTAAAACGGCTAAACAAAAAGGCTCACGAAAGCTCAGTGACATGATAATAGCCAAAATCCCGCAAACAATTATAATAATTGTTTTAAGATTGAATTTTAAATTGCATCATGGTAGAGAAAAAAAAACCCCAAAGATATATGCCTGTTACTGATAAAAACGAGCCTATGGCTATGAACCTGCTACTACGCTTTCAAAGTTATAGACAGATAGAAATCTGAATTTATTCCATATCGACAAAAACGGTAAACTAGCTGTTTTTAAATAGAACGTGGAGTGCTGTGAAATAAACTCGATTTGTTATATCATGAACCAGTTAGATTACCTGTAGACAATCCAAGCTGGTAGTCTGTATAATACTCAAAAATTTCCCTACAATGCAAAGTTTTATAAATTAAGTCAAATTTTCAACAACAAAAACTTTGAAAGAAAGTTTATTTACTTTGAGTTCACCCTGTGTTTGTCTTTTGTTTGTATTTTGGGCGCGATTGGAGGTGTTTTGGACGATTTTTTGCGGTCGTTGTTCCACCCTAGCTCTAAAATACGTACCCGTACAATTGCTTCCAAAATACACGCAAGATGAGACAAACACAAGATAAGCTCAAGGTTGGTAAACTTTACTTCCAATATTTTTGTATGAAGACTTTGTATGAGAACATTTAAATATTACACTAACTACCAGCTTAATGGTGCCTCAGTTGGTGCGATAAAATCCGATTAGATGGGTTTTGTTACCTTATTTGGGCGATCTATAATCAGCTGCCATCGGAAACCAACGCAAATGAATAAACAAAACGCTTCTGTTTCGGGAATGGTTTGAACTTCAAGGATTTTAAGTACACCTTTTCTCGTCCGTTCATTACACGCTTTATTTTATAAAAACCAGTAAATTTTGCCGAGGCTCATTGTTTTTACTTTTCTGGCTGCTTCAGCCTCAATTTGTTTTTAAGTTGTTCTTATTTCTGTGAGTGGTTTGAGAAATGATGAGAAATCAAAACAAAAAGACAAGGCATTGAAGAACAATACTGATCGTCTGTATTTTGAGGAGATCTCTGTACATTTATCTAAGATTACTGACCACTGTGCATTTTGTCCTCTCTCGCAGTCCTTGCCTAATAGGCTGCAGATGTCAATTTTTTTGTTGCCCAACGATTTTACAAGATTCGGTAAAGTTTCAACTAGAAACATATCTACTGTTCTTAAATTGTTCTTAAATTTTAGCCAATCTGAGCCCCTTGTTCTTATGAAGTGGTTCTTATAAAAAATATCGTGTATCCAATCGACTGAGTGACCCGGCCTTTGCGAAACATTACACAAGTTTGCATATAATAGAATTAAGAGACTCATAAAAGCACATCGTCTTCATCTAGATACGTTGTTAAACGTCGATAACCTTGATAAATAATTCCAGTAACAATTAAGTTAGCGTTCGACCATTTACTCCCGGCTATCTCGCTTTTGTCGTAAATAACAGGGACGGGGGGGGGGGAGGGGGGAGCGGCATTATGTTTTTTAGAAAAATTTTTAGAATAATATTGAATCCAACCAATAGGCACAAAGTAGGACAAAAACGAGAATTTTTTTTACTTGGTT
>ERZ1740055.504-NODE-504-length-10931-cov-6.836705_pt1 | contig 10931 bp, 1 predicted proteins | sample MGYA00581747_ERZ1740055 | MGnify/ENA primary metagenome ERZ1740055 (study PRJEB43018, sample SAMN04849739) | marine metagenome | isolation source: floating plastic debris | place: Pacific Ocean | collected 2008-08-28 | study: EMG produced TPA metagenomics assembly...
ATGGCCTCGCGGGTCAGAGGGACTAAGCCCGTACTAAAACCCTTAAAAAATGAGTAAGCCTGAATGTTAGCAGCCGTGGACAGCTGTTTCGGCCTTATTTGGCCTCATCAGCACGGCGCAGCTAACAAACAGGCTCAGATTCCCACAGAAAATATACTTAGGAGCAAATGAATTCTTAGGAAGATCAAGGCCTCAGATAGTCAGAAAGTATTCTTAACGAACAAATTTACTATCACTGAAAACAAGGAAAACAAGTTTAGGACGTACTAAACATTGGTATTACGAGAAAGTAGTACGAAAACTGTTAGCTTTTCGCAAACTAAACGCAGATAATACCGTATAACTTATGATAATACCGGATAACTTATGATAATACCGGATAACTTATGATAATTTCGGATAATTTATGATATTGCAGAGTGTATTAATGAAAGAGTAATTGCGCAACAAGACCGTAACCACTAAAGATAATTGAACATGCGCCAGTAAGAAAACTACTTTTTGAAATCTTCACATGACTTTTAACCCAAAAAAAAAGCAAATTAAGTTTACAAAGACTTCGAATATAAAAGAACAAACGAAGGCTTTCACTAGTTCATCTCGTAAATTTAGTCCGTCAAGTTCTGGTACTAGCATGTACAATAGCAATAGCTTTTCTAGTCTTACGGAATAAACAGTTGCGCATAAAATATTGTGATTTTTACTGAGAACTAATCTATTGAACAAAATATACTAAACTGAAGGATTTTCCGTTTATTTATAACCTAACTACTAATAGTCTAAAGCCAAAGGACAATATCAATAATGACGTATAGGAAAAATAATAAAGTGACACTATGAACTGATTATTTCCGATTATTGATGTATGTACGTATATATACTAAAATACAGGGCCTTAGCAATCTTTGAAAAACTGGGGAAGGGGGGAATGCAACCGAGTGTCAAAAGCGCAAGCCTTCTAGGAAGGTCCGGGAATTTCTCTGAAAACATATTTCATGCATGGCCGTGGATTTGAAACTCCATTTGAAACAAAATCAGAGTGTCTAAAACTAGTGAAATAATTCCCTTTTCTCAGACTTTCTGTGAAGCAATATATATAGTAGCAACAAAGGTTGGAGAAAAAATTGGGGAGGAGGGAAACGGGAGACATGGGACCCCCCTCCCCTCCCCCGAAACATGTTTGCTCAATTTAAATTTTGTGGAGCTGCTGCTAGTTTGAGGTAGGTCCTTCATATATGGTACATTATGGTGGAGCATACTTATAATAACATTACAGTTGATCATATACAATGTTATTATAAGTATGCTCCAACATCATGTAACATATATGAAGGACCTACCTATAGTTTGACCTTTTTCCAGTTGCCAGTTCTACCGCTGAACAACTTGATAGCGGACTCACTTTTCCCATGAAGTCGAGTCAAAGTCGAGCAACAATAACGAATTTCTTACTTTCCATATCTGCTAAAAACAGTTCCTTCAGTTTTTAGAACCGAGTTCAAGCAAAAATATTGATATTACGTACGAAAGTATGATCAACGATGCTGGAAAAATGATTAATAGACTTGTCCGCATTCGACTTCGTAGATTCATACATCTTTACGACTATCTAACAAAGAAGTACGACCATCCGTCACTCAGAACAACAGAATATACAAAGCTCAGGCGGTTTTAAAAATTTTTTAATCAGTTTTAATTTTTTTTTCACAAATGCTGACTGTGTTTGTTGTTACAAAAAAACTATCTCTGGCTTGTTCACCTGTTATGATCAAGTTACACTAGCGGGTTTTCATTTGTGGCTACCAAATCCTGACGGCGTTCGTCCTGAAAATATTCAGTATTAGTACATCGAGCAGATAAACATTTTCCTTGATCTATCCATATAATTTATTTGTATTCACTCGTCAAACTAACATTCTTCACTTTGTAGATCTAGAGAATTTTGAGTTGTTCAGGGTAGCTCTTGTTTTGATGTTCTGTTATGTGCCCTAATGCATGCTTTCAGCGGTTATTTAGGGATCTGGAAATGGGTTGGTGAGGGGTGTTTTAAGAGAGGTCGTTTTCTGGAACATTTCAGTGACCCCAACTTCCTAAAGAATGCCGCCCTTTCTCAACTCGCGTAGAGGCGAGAGTTCATTGGCCCTTTTTAGCGATTTCGTTAAACTTAAAGGTTACTTTGAAAGGAGACACGAAAGTATAGAAACACATAAAAAGATACCTGTCAAAAGATATACATGTGATATACTGAACCGCATATTATTTGTTTTCTCTTTAGGTAAAGCAGTTTAACTTGCCTTTATTAGGTGCTTTTACTTTGATCTTCCGACTAATAAACTTAACTTCCGATTAACATTATTATCGATCTAAAAAGCTTTCATTCAAACTCAAAAAATTTGAATTAAGTGTTGATTGAGATTACGCATTTCTCGGCCTGTTCCAAGTGGCAACAAGTTTTCAAAAACATTTGAAGGCAGTGAGTGTGTTTATACAAATATGACATATCATTTTTAAATAATTTTGTTTTTATACAAAACTTATATATTTAGAATGAAGGCGTGGACAATTATTACGGCTCTTTACAGAAACACAGTCATTATCAAATTTCCAGAACTGAATATAAGATAATTATAACTAGATCTATTTCTTCTTACGACATAAATCATTTTTTAAACCGATATTGAACCTCGAAACAACAGTTTGAACAACCGTGAAGTAAAAATAACGTCATTTAACAAGAGTCTTATCTTTGAATTGTAGAATTAGACGCTTTTGTTTCATTATTTATATTTTTTTGTTACAAGCGCCTTTACAATGATATCCATGCACTTTCAGTGTTTGCTATTACATAAGAATATCGTAGAAAAATATATTGATATATTCCTAAGGAAATTAACAATTTTGTATGGCTATTTGTTTTTACTACGCAGAAAACTATCTGTAAATATAATTCTCATGTAACACATAATTAAAACTAAAAAGTAAAACCACTATTAAAATTAAAATTTTTAAAAACTCCAACTCCTAAATAAACTACTTACATCATCAACATAAGTCATAAGCAATAATAGATTAAGAGTTTGTGTAATTTTCTACGTAAAAACTGACGCATGTTTTCCATTCACAAAACCCTAAATGTTGACCGTAATTTTAGTCATTTTTTTAAAAGATAATTTGTGTTTTAAAACCTCTCCACTCATGCATCCTGCCAGCTTTAGGCAGACGGAACCTTGCAGCGGTCACGCGGCATGTGATCTAACGATGATGACCTTGCCAACTAAAGAGACGTGCTCGAAAAATTCTCCTTCTAAAGGAATTTAATACCGTATCTTTACACCCTTCTCCACATGTCTTTTAGAGATCGCTGATTAGCAAATAAGCGTTAAGATTAAAAAATGAGTCGTAAAGAAATAAGTACCTAGGTTATTAAAACTGACTTTATGGCAAACTGGCACAGTGTAGTGAGGAATATGCGTTCAGTAAACTGTGTCAAGAGGCGTTGACAGTAACTTTCTTAGACATTTTTATGCATGCACGTACGTAACTTTTAATAAAAAACATGTTCTATTTTTATTAGTTTCAACTTTTTAACTTCTTATTTATCTTTTTATGTTTCGAGTTACACGGAACTTTGAAGAACGGATATTTCCTTTTTTCCTTTTCAGTTGTACAGGGCACAAAAACCCGATTAGCTAAACAGTAAGCGGATCTCATTTCAGAAAAAAAAATTGAATTAAAGCAATGCAAAACTTCAGTGTTTAAAAAGTTGACGATCAGCTGTTTTTTTAAGAAAAATTAGAATATATTTATTTCTGTATTTTGAAATTGCGATTCCAATATTTACAGTTATTATAATAACAGACATTAGTGCATAAGATAAATTAAGAGAATTATTCATAACTAAAACTTGTTTACAAATTAAGAACTTCTTCGGATAGATGTTTGGCCTTCATGTTTATATTTTCATTTTAAATTTATCTGTCGGTTTACTTAGACTTCCGCCGGGGAAAAACTTTTGACAAGTATATATTTATGTTTTGAGTTTCGAAACTTCATTTTCACCTTATAATAATTTTTCGTGGAAATTTTAATAAGAACAGCAGTCGGCATGCAACAAGTTCCAGAGTTGTCAGTTAAAAGTTCGCAACATCGAAGCTCGTCAATGTCATTAAAAATAGACTGTGAATAACAATGAAATTTATTTTCTCCACCAAAAGCTTATCATACACCAAAAACAAACAAATTTGTTGAAATAAATGCTATTTTTACCCAGTAACAAAGTTTGCTCCGGTAAAACTGAAGCTCTTGTCGAGTTGTTGAGTTAGTGCACATGCTTAACGTATAGCTATCCAGTTTCAGTCATGAAAACTTCTTAATTTTGTCATTTTGAAGGATTGTATAAAGATTAAATTTTACATTGCTGAAGTGACGTGGGCGTTATAAACGTGTCGCATATAGCGTTGGCCATTTTGCATTTCATGATGTCCTTCACGCTTTGAGGGCGAGAGGACCTCGTGACCTGTTTTTCATCAGAATTTAATTGTCTCTGAGGCTTAATTGATTTCGCATTTAAGCTGCGTAAAATACCAGATTGTGAAAGAAAACGAAATATTTCTTCGCTCTCAATTTGAAACTAAGCAATAGTTTAAAAATAATTTTTAAAATCCAAGAGATGGTGAACTTTTTCCTCGATATTTGGGGCAAGCCCCTTGTTGAGCGGAAATAAAAACAATAACTGATAACTGACGTAGGGTCAAATTCCCGTTTCGTCATTTTTTGACCACGTGAGATGTATAAATATGGCGTTGAGCTTAACATAATTCCAGTCATTTTGACAAATGTGTGTCTGTTGGTAGTATTTGCGAGCCGGTCATCTGCTTTTGAAGGTCGATTTTCTTAGGAGAGATGGCTGATTCTCAGCTCGATGATTTGCACACAGTCCAATTAAAATTAGCTAATGAAAAGTCGCCGAAAGTTCTACTCAATGGCGAGGAATTAACAAATATTAATTCTGACGAAGAATATCATGATGCAGACTCATCGAATTCTCATTCGGAAGATGAGGTTGAACATCGGCAAGATGGCGTAAGTTTTTTGAATGGTCACGGCTCTCATACTGACAATTCATATTCTGAAAATGAGTCAAAGCCGAGTGAAATGGCCTTCTCACCGCCAAGCGAAGAGTTGAAGAAAAAAATTGTCGAACAGGTAGAGCAGTATTTGAGTGTCGAGTCATTGTCTCGCGATGCTTTTCTTTTGAAGCACGTTCGAAGAAACAAAGAAGGTTTCGTCAATTTAAAACTTATAACTTCCTTCAAGAAAATTCGATCGCTTACTAAGGATTACCGAGTTGTTGGTGAAGCATTGAAGGACTCTAAACTTCTCTCGATGAATGAAGCCCAAACTAAGGTTAAACGAAATGAACCGTTGCCAAAAGAATTAGTGGAGCGTAACCTTGGTCGCACAGTCGTCGCTACGAACTTAGAAGATTCTAGCTTCGAAAAACTAAGTGAAGTTTTTACTAAATGTGGTGAAATCGTTTTGATCCGTGTTTTACGTCCGGGAAAATCCGTTCCTGCTGATTTGAAAGTTCACTTTGGCAGACATCCTGAGCTTGAAACGGAAGTTTGTGCTGTTATTGAATTCGAAACAATGGCAGCGGCTGCTCGGGCTTGCGGCGAGTTAAGCAAAGATGGAGGAATGAAAGTTGTAGAAATGGGCCATCAGTCGGTTAGGAAAGAGAAAAAGTTGAAAATCAAAGGTGAAACTCACAGCGACGGTACAAAAGACTCTGATGAAGAACACGATGAGAAGAAAAAAAAGAAAAAGAGGAACAAGAAAAAGAATAAACGCATACAAGATTTGCTGAATGGTTCTGCAGAGAACAGTTCTTGTAGTTCTTGTGCATCGGATAGTGATTCATCCTTCTCGTCGTTTAGCAGTCTAAACCGCAGGAATAAAAACATTGGTGGTACACAGTCCCCAGTATCTGGTAGTCCACGGGCAAGCCCTCATACCAGCCCAAGGCCTTCGAGAAAAATAGTTGAGAACTGGAGAGCAGAGTCCTCAGACATCGTTACCAGTCCTGCTAGCAGTCCAGAACCGCAGCGCCGAAAAATCCCTATTAATGGTCCATCACCAAAGAAAGAAAGTAATAGTGCACCAAACAGTCCATGGTCACAGCGACGCAAGATGACATCCTCAAACCATCCAAATCATACAACAAACACAAGCCCACTTGCCACAGAAGGGGTTCGTCATCGCATGGTACAGCTTGAGGGAGTTAATCGGTTACCAAGGGGACCTGATGGTACAAGGGGATTCCACAATGGGGTCGGCAGAGGAAGGTCTCTAATTCAGGTCGCGTAAGACCAAGGAAATCTGTTTTTATTTACTGGTAATGAAATGTAACATAACAGTTTAAGACTTATTGCAGTATGAAAAAAAAAATCCTCACAAGGATCCTAGGTAATATGCCAAAAATGTAGCTAAGGCCAGACTAATTTGATTTTTTGAAGCACAGATATTTTTTTGAAAATTTTAGGCTTGATCAGTTGGTAGGGGAAAAAAATATTGTTCTGTGATAACGCTGGAAAAGTGCATCCAAACACAATTGGTAACTTAAATTTTAATTTATTTTAGTATTTATTTTGAAAGTTTTTGGTAGATAAATAAACTTATGATACATTAATATTATTTTTGTTAAAAAAGCCAATATTTTTTTTCAGTTCTCATAAAACAGGGTCAGTTGGGTCTGTGCTTCAGAAGATTTTATTGGTCTGGCTTAATGAAGCAAGAATAAGTGGGAAATTCACCACACCCAAAAAAAAAAAACAAAAATAATAAAAAAATTTTTATTAAAATACAATGAACAAAATTTAAATTACCCACAAAGGCAGTGTCTGTTCTAGCAGAATTGAAGATTTTGCTTTAACATAGAATAACTGTTTCTAGCAAAATATAAATTAAAAAATTTAGAAGGTAAATATGCAGACTGGTAGCTGTATTTATATATTTAGAATTTTTGAACAAACTCTTCAAATGCTTTAATAGCAGATTCTATTTTGAAATTGTGTTGTGAAGCAAGTTTTCATCAATGGCCAGTGATTGCTGAGAAAGATTATTAGATCAACAGTGCTCTTAGTAGTTGTTATAATTCAGTTTGTTGTGTACAAAATGAGGTGTTTATTGTTCATTAAGAGTGACCTCAGCCCACCTTTTTATATAAGTATTTATATTACAAGATTTAATTTACACTGAAACATTTCAATGCTTTAACAAGTCTAAAACAAGTGATGATGCAATCATAAAAATATCTTTAAGTTAGTTCTGAGAAGATTCAACATGTAAATTTCTAAAGTAATGCCAAGCTTGTTTCCAGATAGTTTGTAAATATTTCATTGGAGTAACATTCTTTAATTTGGAAAATTTCCTTTTGAAACGCAAATGAAAAGTGTACATTCTAAAAGATTACATTGTGTGCTAATTTGCAGTTTGTAAATATGTGGCAGTTTTGATGACGGTGAGTTTTAATGTAGTTATGTAACATAGTCAGCCTAAGCAAGTGAATTCTCATATGAAAGTCTAAAAGCTTCCTTAAGTTTTTTAAAAAAACACTTTTGTCACTGTATATGCATTTGTAATTAAAAATATACTTTTAATTTTCTATTGAAAATTAATTTATAACTATTATTGGGTCACTATTATTTGAACTAAAGTGAACGCTATTGGAAGCGGAAACTACGAGTAAGAAAAAGCAATTTTTTCTCAGTTTTGAAAATAATGTATTAGAAGCACCGACAGGTTATGTTTTGGGTTCTGATCTGTAGTTTGAGACTGTTTACAAAATAATGTTATGTTCAGACCCAAGCTTTAGCAAATGTTTAATATAGGTACATGTGCATATTATCTATTGCAAGCTAGGATAACTGTACTGGAATGATAATAAAGAAATCTAGAAAAATAAAATTCCGACAAAGGTGTCCATAAACATTTCAATTTGTATAATTTTCTGTGTGCTAAATGTGCCTAGTATATATTTAGTATTTGAACAAACACGCATGTCTCAATATTGAGTCACTGACTAGGAGATTTAACCATAAAGTACGATCCCAGGCTTGAGAAATTTTAATTTACAGAGAAAACTTGAACCTTACATTTCCAAAGTTGGGTAATGGAGCCCTTTAGTTTTTAAATAAAATTAATTCAAGTCTCGTATTCCAAAATGATGATTTTTCTTTTCCGATGTTTCTTTCAAGATACCGTACTCCAAATTTTTGAGATTAATTAAATGAAGTGTATATAATTTAGGTACAAAACATTGGTAAGCAGTGGTTATTAAGATCTTCTGTTTCTTTTCACTTGTGTCTGAAAAGTATAGTTTCATCAACTGGATATTTTTTCCTAATAATTTAAGAATAACAGTGTCAGAGTGTATTTTAAAATAAACAAAGAACCAATGGCTTCTGAAATGTGAAATTTTGGGGAGGGAAGTATGAATTTTTTAATAAAGGTTGAAAGACATTGTTTACTTGGATGGGAAATTTGAATAATTGCATTGGCAGTGACAATTTTATTTGGCATGTGTAATGCCATATTTGTCAAATATATCTTAAATAAATTTTAAATACAAGTCACATAGTTGTGCCATTGTTTCATTTAATTTTTGGTATTCTGATTGTGCAAATACTAATTTGGCATTTTGAATTTGTACTTATTTTTCCCTTGATACCATCATATGTGAGTGGGAAGCTTATTAACCTTTTCACTTTTTTGTGTAAGGGAGGTAGGGTAAGGTGGTGGGATGGTGGGGGTAGGGGTGATGTTTAAGAGAACATTAATTTTAAATCAGAATGTTGATCGGAATGTTGGGCATGCTAATCTGCCTAAATTTATTAATTCATTAAACTTTATGATAGTAACAATTTCAATTGAAAAGGATAGCTTGTGCAGCTGCTGTTATAAGTATAATTTGTAAAGTATATAAAAAGACATTTGAAGTGTCATTTTTTTTATGTACTGATTCTTTTGCAAAACTTCTAATCAATTTATGTGGATTACAGAGAAAATTGTAAATACAGTTAAATATTCTTCCCCTCGGAAACCAAAATTTTAAGTAACAACCAGTATTAAGAGTTTTCACACAATCTAAAACTTATTGAGTATAGAAAAGGTATTAGTTTTTGCTTTGTGTTTTTAAACAAGGTATAGAATGTTTTTTATTTTGTTACAAGCAGGGGATTACTCATACAAAAGAAATTAAATTAGACTCTCGAAATTAATTTCTACCTAGATGCGGATGTTGCTTTGCAATTTGTCAATTGTAAGTGCATTTCAATTACTGACACATAGTTCTAGTTATGTACAGCTATAGCATGTTTTTAAATCAACTTATTCTTAAAATAAAAAGGTTACAATTTCTTGCTTCAAGCCATAAATTGTGTCATGATCAGTGACTTGGACTCCTCAGGCAGCAATCTTTATCCAAACTAACCACTGCAACTTCCAGGATTATTTTTAGCTTCGTTATTGGAAAGAAAACAATAAATCAATCTTCAAATGTTGTTTTAAAACAAAACTTGAACTTCCATAATTCCATTTCAATACAACAGAGTGCAATAAATTTAATAAATTTTGTTTGTACCTGATATGTCATAGTTAAACAATATATATACATTAAACAGTTTTATATTGATCTCACAATACGTTATAGTTTTAGAATTAAGTTAATTTAAGAATCTAAAATATAAAACATTTTAACTAGAAAACGTTAATTACTGGGTTGCCTGTGGCAAACCAGTCCTATAACCGTTTTTTTTTTGTTTTTTACTGTGATGTAGTCGACTCTTTGCCATACTATTATTTAACTGTGTTGAACGCTTTAATGAACAATTTCCCTATTCGGATTAAAAATATTTGGATTGCGCCATTCACAAGTATTCAGATCGTTTACCGAATAAAAAAAGTTTTACTCTAGAGGGCGAATTCGTAAGTTGTCGTTTCCGGACATGGTCGGATACGTGTGGACGAAATGTATAAAAAAAAAAGTATTTTTTTCATAAGAATCACGCAGCTTAGAATTTGCTGAAAATTAAGAATGATCTAAAAAGAAGCTCAGGTCCAGATTTATTTTTCAGCACTTCTAAAATAATTTAGTGTGCATGTTCCCGTTTTGAAGCCATTCTACTGTCAACAAAAAATACTTGTCGGTATCCAATCAGAGGAGCCGATTCTATAGAACTTTTTCAATCCCGAGCAAGCTGACCTGAAATTTCAGCTCGGCTAACGGGACTAAGTTCAACACCGGCATTGAAAAAGCTCCAGAAAAATGCCCCAAAAAGAAGAAAAAAGTCCGAATCGAATTTCTAAAACTTGCTGTTATTTGTTCTTATCAGATTTGTGTAAGAATCGTTCCATAAGATTGTTTTGCTAGAAATTTGAAAACATTTTAAGAATCGCATTAAAGAATATATATTTGAGGCCGCTATCATTAAAACTAAAAATCACATGACTTTTGTGATTCTTGTTAACTATTAACTTTGTTTCCTTTCTTTTGTTATTTTAGAAAAGAGTTGAGCGAGGTTTGTCTGTCCCCATTCACTTGCTCCCCTAAGGGTTTTGCAAATCTAGCCCATCTCACACCGGTTGGATACCAGCTTAGAGCATCCCTTGATTTTTGACAACAGCCCAAAAAAAGAAAATTGGGCATAATTTTATTATAATTTTTTGGTAGATGTATGCCTGCCTCCCTGGCTGGCTGTCTGTCTGTCTGTCTGTCTGTCTGTCTGTCTGGTCTGATATCAAACTTACTTTCTCTTTTCCACTTGCCTGACAGGAAGAACCCGGATTATAGACTTGTATGTTTCTCACCGGCAGCACCAACCTTCCAATTAGAAACTCCTAGTACGAAGGGTTTTGGATACACGGAATACTCA
>ERZ1740055.505-NODE-505-length-10929-cov-9.751241_pt1 | contig 10929 bp, 6 predicted proteins | sample MGYA00581747_ERZ1740055 | MGnify/ENA primary metagenome ERZ1740055 (study PRJEB43018, sample SAMN04849739) | marine metagenome | isolation source: floating plastic debris | place: Pacific Ocean | collected 2008-08-28 | study: EMG produced TPA metagenomics assembly...
AAATATATTTTGTGTCAAAATTTTTTCTGTCCACGTAAAGGGGCGTGTCTCCCCAAAACTGGTAAAACAAAAAAAAAAAACCCCCCCCCCCCCCCCCCCCCTCTAATTTTTGACCGGTCCCTTAGATTCGATAAGATTTCAGTTATATAAATCTTAGATTACTCAAATCTTATCATGCATGCAGACTACAATAACTAACTGTAACTGCAAACTACAATATTTGATTCTGCTTTACATTACCACCTTTTGAATTATTGTAAAATAAGAAGGATGCGGGATTGCTAGTCTATCCTTTAGCATTTTAAATCCTGTGCCCTCCACCTTTTTTCAATTTTCTTATATTTTTCTTTTCTTATGTAATTCTGAATACGTGATAAATAAAAACCGTTAAGCCGTAGAATTCTAGACAGCAATTACATTACAATATGCGTTCATGTAGGGCGATACTAGCACAGTTGTAGGTAGGAAATACATTTTTAACATGGGTAACACTTGTGACCGGCATCTATATACTGAATTTGGAAAAACACTTTTATGCACAGTTTGAATACTGGTATGCAATGATTAAATACTTGTGGACAGAGATTATAATGTAACAGGTGTAAGCAGAAAATTTGGCAACTTTTCATAAAGATCGCACTTAGACTCGTCGGCGCTATAAATCAAAGTAAAGCAATCATGGTACAATTTTAAACAGGAAAACCTCCCAGCCCTGCTCACGAAGAGTGCAAAGACAAAAGAGAGGGTTGCCAGGAGCGCATAAAGTTATGGACACGTATTAAACCTTTGTCATCTAAAGACAAAATTTGCAAGTCCTCATACATGTTCGAGTTATGCAGGAAGAGCTGTAACCAGTGTAAGTACAAACTACATCTCACTATACTGTTCTCAGAAAAGAACAATAATCTTACTTCATTAAGAATACTACTTTACCAACTTTCACACCCTATCTTTTTTGTTAGGCCTCCTTTGCAATTACCACACTATTATCTCAACGCTTTAATTATCTAACTAGTTATAGCTATCGCTAAGTGCCAACAGCAAGACAAAAGCACGTGAACAACAGAACTGAACTGTGCAAGTACTGAGAATTGGCGCTCTCATTTTACTATTTGAAAAAAAAACTAAAACTGAAATATCTCAGTGCATACTTTATGTGTGAAAACCATAAAAAAAAACATAAGGAATTTTCTTGTAACATTTTGCTTTGCGTATTAAAATGTTTCTATTTTACGGCAATTTTTATCAGTTTTGACACTTGTCATATAAAATGTCTTCGATAAAATAAACAAGCCGCTGTTTGTTCATTGAAAATTTTTCGTGCTGTGATTGGCTCACTCAAAATCTTTTGTTACATTACCTTCCATCCAGGTCGAGATTTTCTCTCCCTGCTTTCTATTTTGTAATTTGTAATTGTAATGTACACGTTCATCGGCTCAGTATGATTCTGCCGCCTCGCCAGGCTCGCGTCTTCGCTCGCCTGGCTCGTTGGCAATTAGAACCAAGGTATTAGTTTCAAACCTCATTTTTATGTGTCGAAAGATTGCACACACAAGATGACTATTTCTTGATTGGTCAATTTAATGTGGAGAAGTTAACTTCAAGACTGGAATTATGTATAATTGTTTTCAGAGGAAATTGAGACTGAAGTTAGAATATGAGGAGAATATGGCTCAGAGATCAGTACTTTGGAGGACTGATAATATTAGCAAGATTGATAAGATATTGTAGCTATGCCAGCATGAACGGGGAATTTTCAGCAAATTATCTGCTATCATTCAAAAGGAACATTGATCTTCACTTTCAGTTCCAGTTTCCAGGATAGTACAATGGTGTTTGACACGTCATTATCTCCAGCCTTGATCTACTTTTCTAAATTAAATAGAAAAAACTGGTACAGCTACATTGCCTTTTTGGATTAATATACAGTTGCTGTTGACTTGTTGTGAGATGTTATATTAATACACAGCTTCAAAAAAGGAAGGCAAGAATGATGCTACGGCAGCTACGGTCTTACCAGTTCCTTTCCTATTTGAAATAATGTGTTTCAGTATTGATTCATAAGTGATAAGAATTCGTAGTATTGTAAAACTGCTAAAGCAAAATGGCTAATTTCTTGTTTCAAAATAACATGTAAAACCCAATGTGGTCTCAGTGAGAACCGAAGTGCGTGTAAACCACACGCATGAAACAAATAAAGCGTGCTGTTTATTGCACATAAACCATTTTTCTCAAAAAATGGACTGCTATCATTTTCATCACACTGACGCTGTATCTAAAACTCAAGAATCAGTTTCACATCCTATCTTTTATGTTTGGCCTCCCTTTTACCTATAACCCAAGAAACAGTTGTTTGCATTTGAGGCAGATCAAGGCAACCCTATATTAGCTATAATTAATGTCCCAGCAATTCACAATTTTGCTAAATTTTAGATCAATTCTAAAAAGTGTTCAGGAATCTTAGAGCTCAGTAAGCAATTGGAAACCGAAATTGTTGTATGAGTTACAGGAATGGTGAAATGACACTAATAAATATCTCTCATTTTATAATAAATTTTTTTAACAGCAATTGGTGAGCTGGGAAAGTTTAGAGTTTGTCCTGACTGATATTACATAACAACATATAATTTCTTTGCCGTAGGTGATAACGACAAGGAAGTAATGTCCGACCTTTCAGATATTTTGGATCTCCTGGATTCCAGCAGTAGCGGTAGGTGTTCAGATACACTTGTAAACGTCTTGCTGAAATTAATCCTGAATGATGACTTATTCTTCAGGAAGACATCTTCTCGACCAAATCTTTGTTTATTACACCTACCAAGTACCTAGAACGATGTAAAACATTATAAGGGAAACTTTAGAATTAAAATAAATGGAATGCTGCGTCGATGTTTCTACAGAAACAGTTTTATAAATTGATGAATTTTACACCGTAGTGGGAAAAATTTTGTAACTGACGTTTCGAATTGTAGTCCTTCGGGCATTCGCTTCGACGAAGGACTACAGTCCAAAACGTTAGTTCCAAAATTTTTCCCACTACGGTGTAAAACTTATCAATATATAAAACAGTTCATGTTATTAAGCCATTTAAATGATTCCATTTAACGTAATATTTTGTTTTATTAAAAAGTACGTGTTTATGTGTGTTTTAACAACACTTTCGTTCTCTATTTTCAGAATGAAAAACTCAAAAGTGTAATAATTACGTGTGTGCTAAGAGCCGACTGCAGCGAAGGGGAGATGTTTCTGACATATTGTCATTTGCCAGTTTTAGGCGTAGCATATATAGTATGTAAGATGTGCCTTTGCATTTGTACGCCAATCAGAAATCTGATTAGGGCTATGTGTACCAGTCCTTGGCATTATTATGGAAAATAGCAGTACGCAAAGCATTATGGCAAGTTTCAAATGAATTTAAGGTAAATGTATTTAGAAATACATTTTATTAAATTGCTGAGAATAAACGAATTCTTTACATCAGTGCTTGTTTTACTAGTGCATGACATCAGCTTTACAATTAAGCAATGCATCGATTGATGTGTTAAAAGCAAACATGTTTAACGTTTCTTAAACAGAATTAATGATGAAAGAGCTGAAAATGCAACTTGTTCTCTTTCCTGGTGAGACAACTAAAATACTCTTAAGCTAGCAGATGTATCAATACTCCCAAAGACCAAGCTTTTAAATGAAAAAAAAGGATTTGGGACCCATCTCTTTGACAGTTTTTTTGTCTAAAGTGGCCGAGGACTGTGTGGTGAGCAGTTACGTTAAACCCGATTATTGCGGCACAAAACTCATCAACTACGCTAGTACTAATCAATATGGCCCAATTCGGGCAAAGGAAACAGATAGCAATGGCACTCTTTTCGACTGTAAAAATCCCTCTGACCTGATCATGATCCACTGAGGAATTCTCATTAGGAAGTTTAATTATAGCTTTATTAACTATAGTATAATTCATTGGATTATCCATTTGTTTACCGATCGTTCACAGCGTTTTAAGTTAGCTGACGGATGCTTTTCGGAGTGGGGGCCATTCCCATTATGCGTACTAGAGGCGTCCAGTTAGGCCCCGTCTTAGCTGTTAAGGAAATCTGAAGAAATGTGAAAATATGTTGACGATGCGACAACATTCGAAGTTGCAAGCAAAGGTGGTGACAGCAATGCGCTGTAGATAGTTGTTAAAGCGTCAAAGCGGTCTGATCTGATAATAGAGTAAAGCTGTATAGTTATTAGTGCAAGGAAGTAAGGATTTCCAAAGAGCCATGAAAACCGGGAATTCCCCAAACTTACAACAGACACGTGACCCAGCAAAAATCCAGGTTTGGAAATTCCCCAGTGAAAATGCGCCAGAGCCCTCAAATTACTACTACTATTTCGAGCAATTCTACACAGAAAGAGCATATTTATTTTCTAGTTCAGCCTAAAAGGGGTGGGCGTTGTTGGCGCAGTTGGTAAGATCTCTGCCTTCCGACAACAAGGTTCCCAGTTCGATCCCCGGCTCTGCCGAGATTTGAGCATTTGTGCGACTTTCTTTCCTGCCTAATCTATAACTTAGCTTTCCATCCTTCTTGGGTAGGTAAATGAGTACCAGCGTCTGCTGGGCGCTAGCCTGCGATGGATTAGTGTCCCATCCAGGGGGAGTCAAAGACTCTTATTCGCTTAACACTAAAGAAACCGGAGATAAGTGCCGGCTCCATGGGCCACTTGGCTTGTAAAGGATTTAGCACACAGCCTAAAAGGGCACAGCTTTCTAGTAAGGATCTTAAACAGAAATTGAATCGAACTGTTTTTATTTTATTTTGCTGATTTTTTGTGCCCAAACTTTTATTTCTTGTGTTCACAAACTTCGTCAATTTTTTGTTCGAATTTTTTAATTTTTGTTTTGTTGATTCATTTCTGTTCTGATTCCTCAATTTGTATTCTCTTGGTTCGATTTCCGTTTTAGGCCGTTCTAATGTCTTGAGAAAAGAATTTGGTGTAAAGTAATAGAACATATACAAGCTCTACAAAACAGAATTTGAAACAGAAATTGGTGGAGATGACCCCCGATTGCCATATTTATTCTTCTCCATGTTTAAAATACCTCAAGACGATGTACAACACTGCTGACAAAGTACGTCGTGTAAAACCATGCACTTAAAATTCATTGGGAACCCCGCCAAAAAATCCGGCCCCAACTCGAGAATTCAGCTCGAAATCCTAACTCGGGAAATAATTTTAAATATCCATGCTAATAAAGTCTAATCTATTTTAAAAGTGAAAGCACAAAATACAATAAACAATGAACTTAATAAAATCATATTTGGCATCAACTATACTTCTACAGAGTAAACTGACGATGGGCGCAAACGTGTATTCCGGCCAACCATGTGGAGCTGTGCAACTATTCCTTGTTTCTATCTCTCAAAAATGATTCTGATTCCAGAAATGAAACCGCAACAGTAACCTCATTCGCTCTTCCCTGTACTGTACATGAAGTTGGAGCTGAAGAAGGGCAGGGCTCAATGAGAGAGATTTTCTTCTCTACATAGCCCAACCTCCAAAATGACTTTTAAACAAATACCTTTCTTCATTAGTAGCTAGAACCACCACCATTCGGAGCTGCTTATCTGCGGCACTTCCCATACAACCCTACGTTGTAAAGTGCCTTAAAACTATGCAGCAATTAGTTTGAAGAGCAGATCAAACAAAGGTCCAAATATTTATAACCTCTGAATTTAAAGAACAACTTTCTCAAACTTTTCCACTGAGACCTTGGAAATTTTATTTTCATTTTCCAAAACTTTCCATGGCTTTTCAAGCCATACAGGCCAGAGCACTGTCTGTGAATGCTGTTTGTCCATGTGATCCCATAGGCGACATCAAGTAAGAATGTGTAACTTGTGGGTCGCTTCTTAGAAATACCGAGGTTTAAAACCTTCTACGTGGAGTCAAACTTATGTCTAAAACCTTTAGAAAATACTAAACATAGTTTACAACTTATATATGTAATCCATAACCTACAAACTTTACCTTATGGCATTTTCTCCTCTTGTACAATAATTGGTCGATATTTTATTTTACATTAATCCTTATGACATTTTTGAGTCTTAAGTAGCTATGACAACCTGTTGCAACCTGATTTCGTTTCAACGCCACAATGTCTATATACTGTTTAATTTCTAACTATAAAATAGCTTTCGATCCTCACACGCTTTAAATAAGTCAATATTTAAATTTTAACGTTCATTTTTGAAATTGTATAAGCTTTAAGTTTATAAAATTATGGAAGCTGATGAGTATATGGTTGTTATCTATGTGTATTAATATGTTTGTATTGATATTTCAATGCCTTCAGTATTCAGTCCACAACTTCCAATATTCTGTTGGCATTCATCTTTTTGATTTTCACCAACACATTTTATCGGTTAGCGCTCACACCACTTCCTATATGTTTATGTTGTAGGCTATAGCTAAAACCTTTACGAGCCAAGTGGCCCATGGAGCCGGTGCTTATCTCCGGTTTCTGTAGTGTTTAGCGGATTGGAGTCTTGGCTCCCCCTGGACTGGCCACTAATCCATCACAGGTTAGCTCCCAGCAGCAGGGGCTTAGCCAGGGGGGTTCCAGGGGTTCCGGAACCTCCACTCTCACACCTCGTCAATATTCTTGCTAGTCAATAAAACTTCGAAATTCTAAGGTGGTCGATTCTAAAACATGCATATTTTAGTCTTTAAAGCAATGAATCATTGAAAAACGTTTTTTTTTCCTCCTTGCATTGCTTTTTAACTTGAAACGGAAGGAAGCGATCCTTCACTGTGTCAATTTTTAGAGCGACCTCACCGCGATATTTATTACTGACCAAACAGCTTTTGGTGATATGGACCCCCCTCTTAAAAATGCTGGCTATGCCCTTGAGCTGACGCTGGGAAGGATGGAAAGCTGAGTGAGCTTAGCCTTAGGCGGAAAACAAGGCCACATAAATACTCAAATCTCGACAGCGCCTTGATCGAAATGGGGACCTTGGGATCGGAAAGCAGAAATCTTACAACCGCCAACCATAGCCGGCCTTGGTTTGAATTTTATTTTCCTTTGTTTCAAACTCATTATCACATCTTTACCTTAACCAAAAACTGAGAAAAATAACAATATGTTTTGTTCCGGAAATGGACGACAAGAAACCAAAAATTATTCTCTGGACGGAAGCGTTCTTATTCCTGTGATGTGACAGTAATTATGCCCCGGTTCCCGATACATAATATCCCTCCTCTGTAGATCGCGAGGGTTTTCACCTGACGTCATGGCAGCCATGTTGGGGTACTCTCAACAAAAGAATTTGACTCTTTCAGTTGTTTTGGGAAACAAGATGGCCGCTACGCCTATCGTCATTCGAATCTTCTGAAAGTTTTTTTTGAAATTCGAGTCTTCTGAAAGTTTCTTCTGAAAGCTCCTGCCTATCTGTTGACTCTTCGACTGATTCATCAAATTATCACAACAAAGAGAACGACTTATTCTGTCGTTAATATAATTCTGCGCATTTGTTTTTAGAGAACGACGAATGCGCAGAATAAATCACCATGTCATTAACGACAGTGTCAGTTTCAGACTCAGTTTCAGTTTATTTCGTGCTTACATAGCATAGCTAATCCCAGCACTGTATCGGGGTATTCTAAAGTCTAGCCAAAGTTTTGAACGAGAACGCTCTAGAATATTTCCAGGAGCAGTTCAAAACTAAAAACCTCGGTTCCTTACAACCTAAAGAAATGCAGATACCAACTTAACATTCCCTAAACCGAACTCAGAATGCTTAAAGAAAAGCTTCGGATACAGGGGGGCGATTGTTTGGAACTCATTGTCAAAAAATATTTGTAATTCTCGAACTCTAACTAAATTCAAACAGAAACTGAAGTCCTATCACCTCCATCATTGTTCTTATCAGTAATTGATTGAATGTAAGTTTTATATTATACAGTATTGTAAATAGATATAGTTTTTAGCATTAAATCAGAAAATTATTGTAAAATTTTTACACGGCTTTTATGAAAACCAATTGTATATTGATAGAATTCCGTGGTTAAATAAAGTTCAAGTTTAAGTTCTCCTGGGATTGTGTTTAAATGTTCAATATTCTCCCCTTAACAACCATCACACATATAGAGATTTATTAAATTTATTGAAAAATATTTCTTGTGTATAGGAGCTTTATAACAGTTTCTATTTCTAAACTTACATTTTCAGGTGACTTTAACACACAACACGTACAAATCGGGTTTTTGGGATACAAACAACAAATTGCAACCAATGAATCACGCAGGGGACGATAACTGGGTTTAGAGTATTCTGGACCATAGTGCATTTATATCGAGCTCTAATTAAACATACTCATTAAACAATCAAATTGATATTTATCTCACGTCTTGACAGGGGTAAAACAATACATCTGGGTGGAAATTCATTTCTAACATGCAGTCTGATATGACGAGTTGGCAAGCCTTGGATGTACTAATTGCAAAGCCAACCTTATGCAAAACACAAAAAATCATGAAAGTACTGACTTGAACAGCTACGCGGGTTTCTCTTTTAATAAAACAGAAAAAAAAAACTCTTAACATTTGTTACTCCAAAATGTACCCTTAACTGATAGGTTGAAATTGTAAAGGTTCACGCAAAAATGTTAGAAAGTACTTGCATTGCGATTTCTTAGTTCATTCAACTTCTATTCAAGAGATTATTTTCACGGTTTCGATACACCATTTAAATTTACCCGTCAAGCCTCGTTCACAAGCTTGAAATCAAAATAATATATTATCCAAATCGAGGCTTGGCGGGCAATTTTGAATGCAGACAAAAGAATATTTAAACCATGAAAAAGATATAATTTTTTATTCCGATTGTTTGTATCGCATTTTATCACAAATAAATTTCTGCGAGATACTATTTTTGACTATCGTCTAGCTAGTTATATTTTTTCCAATATCCTAAACATAACATGTACATTTTCTGACCTAACTTTTAGCTATGTGTAATTTTCTTTATATACTGCTTAATTCACGTAACAAATTATGGAGTCAAATTGATGATGATATTTCTATTTTTGTAATAAAAAACTGATTGCAAGTAGAACCGTAGCAAAAGTCATCAGAATAGAGGCGTAAAGAATGCGACTTGCATCAGTCGGTTGTACAGTTGTTTTCCCTACCGCGTCTGGGGGAGCCCGGATCAAATCTTGTGGAAATTCTACCTGCCGCTCACGGCACCATTCGTCTGGATCCACACCTTCAACGGAAGTTTGATTTGGTTTGTAAATAAATTCGAAAAGAAGAAACCAAAAAATTTATATTACCAGCATCGCAAAGGTTACGGGTTTGGATTCAGTTGAAACCTGAATCGCGCTTTTCTATTATAACTTCTAAATTACGTATAGATTATGAACATGACGGCGAAAACTTCTAATAACCACGTTACAAACTAATTTAATAATTAAAGCAAATTCTTAGCAGGATCAAGGAACTTTTCAGTGCTCTGGGTCGCCTAAGTAGTTGGATTGTCAATTCCTACCGTTGATATAAACGCCAATAGCAAGCGCAGTATTAGATGCATGCTGGTTGATTGCGTTGGTATTCCTAAACAGCGCTTGTCACGCGTTTGTTACCATAGGACGAGATGGTGTGCAGGGAACTCTCTATGTACATTGAATTTGGGCGTAGAAGCTCCCTGCATGGAAATTAAAGTCTCTTGGGGATAAGGTCCCGCCAGCCAAAAATCAAACAAGATACAATACCAAATCAGTCTTCATAGTTTTACAATATTTTAACAAAGTTTTTCGTTTCAAGGTATAAAGCAGTTTTGACTTGAATTTTACCGGTTGCATTCCTTCGCTGATCCCCTCTCTAACGTAAATAACAAAAATAACAAAAACGGCTCTTACCATCTTCGCTGATCCTGAAGCGATACCAAAACTCTGCATCACTATCACAACCTGATGCAGCATCGCAGTAGAACTCAAACTTAACTGTGTCCGAATGGGCTGCATAACAGCTTGTAATAGTTCCCTGATGATCAAAACGCACCAACTTTACCAAGAATTATCAAGAACGAGAAACTCACTGCTAACATATTCAGTTACAAATCGCCGTCGATAAAGAGCATGTGTAGAATGTACTATAAAACACATGATTTAAATAATAATCGCAGATTTGTTAAAGGATTGTCGCTGAATCTAGTAAGGAAAGGTGCTATGCAACCCAACACGCTGAGAATACGTAGGCAAAGGATGCATTATAAGACTGCGATGGTCAGCAGGCAATGTGAGCAATTATAGACAAAATGATAGGTTGCTTTGACATATTTCAAAAGCTTTAAACAGTACTTTAAATTGTTAATACTCAACTCGGCCACAAGCGGACTCGCCTGCGCCAACTCGGCCACGCCAACTCGGCCACGCCAACTCGGTCACGCCAACTCGGCCACGCCAACTCGGCTATGGGCTAACTCGCCAAGGCTTGAAAGTAATTCAAAGCCGTGATTATGTTTCTCTAAGCTTCATAATTTCTTTTTGCTTTCAGTTTTTAAATTTGTATTTACAATTAGCATAATGCAATTTCATGTTTGTCACTCTCATACACGCCTGCAGCAAGCTATGAATTTCTCTTGCTTGTGCCTGACTGTTTACTTATGGCATTAAGTTTTGAAACTGCTTTAAGAATTGCAAAACATTTTTTACCTATTCTGTAATTACCTCCGTCAAGGAGGTTATGCTTTTGGCAGCGTTTGTTTGTTTGTGAGTTTGTTTGTTTGCAACATAATTTAAACTCAGGAAATGTCGGAAATGGGACGGAGGAAGAACTGATTAAATTTTGAGGGTGATCCGGATAGCAGGATTGTTTAGTATTGTGAGATAAGGCTATTTTCAACTTATGTATATATAGATCCATAATAAATAGTCAGAT
>ERZ1740055.506-NODE-506-length-10918-cov-7.261990_pt1 | contig 10918 bp, 9 predicted proteins | sample MGYA00581747_ERZ1740055 | MGnify/ENA primary metagenome ERZ1740055 (study PRJEB43018, sample SAMN04849739) | marine metagenome | isolation source: floating plastic debris | place: Pacific Ocean | collected 2008-08-28 | study: EMG produced TPA metagenomics assembly...
ATGAATATTGATATTTTAAAAGTTACTAAATCAAAAATTTTAACAATATTTAGTTATATACAAAAACAAGAGTATTATACCAAGATTTTCAGTGTTGTATGATACAAGATTAAGGAACAAGATTTTCTAAATATCAAACATTTTTCGTTTTTGCCATTTTCACGTTGAGAGTGCAAATGGCTTTGAAATGATCAACTGGGTAACTAATTAAATCAGTACAACGTACAATTCTTTTTTACAAGACTGAAAACCAGTGCTTTCTATTGATTTCACATTAACAAAAGCTTTTTAACGAAGATTAACATTCACTGTAACCAAGATTATGCATTTTAAATCTAATCTTTAAAACGCAAGTTTGCTATTGTGTAGTTTGAAGATCAGAAGATTCGTTGAGCGTTCATTTCAATAATCCATTCTGTCATGTTCTTAAATATTACTTTCAAACTGTTTGCAGTACTTAAACACAGCAAATCAGGTAGAACGGAACCAAGATATATAGCATTATGATCAAAGAACAGTTGCGTTTTTAATGTTGCAACAGTTATGCACAGTTCATTTGTAGCCTAAGCACAAGACGTTTGTGGCTGTCCATCAAGCGACATAAGGAGTGTGAATAAACCGCTATTTATATCACGGACGAACAATAACTGTGAAGTGCAGAAATAAAACCTATTGACTAAGACAATCGAAGGAATGCTGCTAATCGAAATGAAATCACTTTCCAAATCTACGGTGTTACGTTGGCAAGCATGATTTTTAATCCCTTCCTCCCAACACTTCAAATATTTTTACAAAATTGGAGTGATATGCAATAGTTTTGCTAGTCGAGGAAGTTTCCAGGGGCTAGCACATTTAAGTGCTTTTGTTAAGCAAGAATACAGGCCATAAATTTTATTATCTGGAATGGATAAAATTTCATATAATATTTCGGTGACGAAACAGGTTGAAACAAAAAAAAGACTGACTTTCTTGCTCAGGAGTGGCAGCTACCAAGCCATTTATCCTCTTAGTCTACCAGAAAAACAACAAAGGCTTACCTGAGGAAGATTATATAGTCTGCAATAGTATCAATAATGAATTCTGGCACAAAAACCAACCCCTTTGGTACCTAAAAAATAAACCAGCCAAAATACTAGACATACAGGAAACATGTGAGCAGAAACGAGTAATTTCTCAGCAAAGTACATTTAGTTTTTATATGACATCACAGATATGTTTAAAGACAACTTTTGTTTTACACACTAATATGAATGCTCCAGCAGAAACTTGTTTTTCGTTTTCAAAAACTATATTTGTAAAAAATGACTGTGAATTTAAAAAGCTGAAATTACCCTTTATAAAGCCAAAACATGAAAATAAATGTTCAGATTAAAAACATAGCTTACTTGTCTTTCCTTCAGCTTTTCCTGTGAAGGGTCGCCACAGCGAATCATCTGTTTCTAACTCTAACCTTTACATCCTCTTTTCTCACACCAACTGACTTCCTGGCCTCCTTCACTACATCCATAATCTTCTCTTCGGTCTTCTTCCAGGCCTCCTGCCTGGCAATTCCAATCTACATCCTATCATAACATTCACTGTTCCTCCTCTGTAAATGTCAAATCATCTCAGTCTGGCCTCTCTAGCTTTCTCTCCAAAACATCGAATATGCGCTGTCATTCTGATGTACTCATTCCTTGTCACACATCACACCTAACATTTTTCTCAACCCATTCCAACCTGATTGTATATGCTTTAACGCTTTCTTCACTTCTTTTTCACGTTCGCCATTGCTCTGTTATGTTGACCCAAGGTGCTCTAGTAAATCCTCAACCTTCTTTATCTCTGCTACCTGTATATCTCTCTCATTTATACACATGTATTCTCTCTTTCTGTGGCTAATCTTCATTTCTCTTGAACTGCTAAGATAATTAATCTAAAAGGTATTAATGAAAAAAGGATTAAATCTTGATCTAGCCTTATGTTTTTTTTCTTCCTTTCTCTTCTGTCCAGAGAATACCTCCACCTCTCTTGATTTTCCACCACTTTATCCCCGCTCTCACTGCAGATAACAATGTCATTGCAAACATCACAGTCCATGCAGACTCCTGTCCAAACTCATCTGTCAGTCTGTTCATTACCATGGAAAACAAGAACGGGCTCAGAACCTGATCCTTGATGCAGTCCCACTTCCACCTAGAACTCTTCTGCCATACCAAAAGCACATCTCATCATCTCATCGCTTGTTTTTAAAAATCGGTAACAGCAAACTTCTATCCATTTATTAGGCATCCTCTCATAACCTAGTCAAACACTCAATTGCCATTTCTCCTAGACACTTCCTTAACCTCCACTGGTACATCACTAAAACTAGAAGCTATACCACTCTTCATCCTTTTCAATACCCTTCTCACTTTAGTCTAACTAGTCCTTGCTACCTTCTCGTTCACAATCGTCACCTTTTCTTCTCTTTGTTCTCTTCAATTTTCTTTGTTCATCAATTCTTCATGGTACTCTTTCCATCTTCCTGTCACACTCCTAGCATCGGTTATCATATTCCCATCTTCGCCCTTAATTACCCTAACCTGCTGCACATCCTTCCCATCTCTATCTCTTGCCAACCTGTATAAGCCAGAATTCTTCCTCTTGCTGTTTAACCTTGAATACAAATCATCGTACGCTTGGCCTCTCCTACCTGCATCTTTACTTTACGATGCATTTCCCTATTCTCCTGCCTCTCTTCAGTCCTCTCAGTGTCCCAATTCTTTTTAGCTTACCTGTTATTCCGTACAAACTCTAATACTTCCACATTTCACCACAAAGTCTCCTTATCTGTTTTTCTGCCAGATAAAACACTAAGTACTCTCCTACCTGTCTCCCTGATCACAGCTGCTGTAGTCATCAAGTTATATGGGAGCACCTCAATACCACCCAGATCCTTTCTTAACTCCTCTCTGAAAGCCACACAACATTCTTCCTTTTTCAGCTTCTACTACTTTGTCCTCTTCACCTTCCTCACCACATAGCTACCCCACACAATGCCATCCAATGCTGTCTTGCAACACTCTCACGTACAACTACCTTCAGTTACTGATTCCGTGCAGCTTACTAGCTTACAGCAATCTCTTTTTGAGAAAAAAATTTTAGTATTTTATTTGTTTATCCAATTTAAAAACTTATGATCATCCAAGGCGCCAATTCTTAATTAACAATAAGACAACTAACCTCATCAGGCAATCCAGTTGTTACTTCTCTAAAAGTTGTCATTTCTCCAAAGTCATTTCCAGCTAAAGCAATTTGGTTGAGCCAAGAAGCCGTGGTTATATAGAACTTCAGAGCCAGCTCAGACAATGTTGGGTTAAGTAAATGGGTCTGAAAAATATATAATCTCTTAGTACTGTGCATAGATAAAACTTCATGGAAAAGGCATGTGTACCGCTTTTGTGGCTACTGCCTCTAATAGGCGAAGCTACTATGTTATGGTGTTGTAGGTCCATCCGACTGCCACTAAGTAACAATAAAAACCTGAAAAATCCAACCAGCACGCAACAATAAGTCACGTGTTATAATACTCGAGGTTAGGAGGTTGTTTGGGAACGTTTTCTTTTGATTTCAAGTTAGCGAAATTGTTAGTGTATTGGGAACACAATGTGGTCGACCTCATTCATACATCTCTGTTAAAGAAATGGGTTCTTAGGGAGACATAATTGGCGTGCAAAAGTTAGAGTTAACCACTATTCTGGTACAAAACATTGTTGGTCGAGACCATCAGCACAGAATGCTGTTGGACAAAACAACAAATTCTTAGGAAAATTTCGTTTTCTTTAAAACCAAAAGAGCATTTATTCACCTTCATAGCCAATTGCCTGATTATCTTGTTTTCAAACTGAACTTTGAGCCTTTCTATGAGAACGCCCTCCGCTCCTTGAGATGACGCCTCCTGATAAACCTGTTGCATCTACGGAAATGAAACAATTCATGAGAACAACTAACGTTAAAACTGAACCAGTCAACGCATTTTCAAGTTAGCTACATGCATGATTCACAGTAACCAAGCCCTAGATTGCAGAAAAAAGCAAACTGACTTTGTCACGAGATGCAGCCATTTAACATTCGGAAATATAACATAATGGCTTTATTTATACCATAAATTGAAAATACTGAGAAAATTAAACAAAAACTTGAAATATAATTGATGCCTGGAATCACTAAAATTATAATCGCACAGGATACAATCTTTTTAAGATTACAATTTAGAAAAGATAAGTTTAATCTTTTTAAAATATATATAAATATATATACTTCATAAAATAGTCGATCTAATGAGCTAAAAACCGCAAACATTTTAAACAAAACATTTTACCTTCGCAAGCTCATTCATGAGTTTTTTGTACTTTTCAGTAACTCTCCAAAGCCCTATAGTATAACACAACATCGCAATCAAGATTGTTTTTTTTTCACTAAAAATGCAACAAACTCTAATAAGAATTCAGTAACGCCTTATTTTAAAATAAAACATACTGTAGCTGACAAAAAAAATATCTAAAAGAAAAAATGACCAAGATATAACTATGTGATGTATTTTACGGCAGAAACAAACCTGCTAGAACAAACTCTCGACATCTAACTAAGAGTAATCATCTCAAAAGCCTCTGAGTATAGCAAACGATAGTTTAGGGATCAGAGACGGGTAACGAAAGATATTTTTAGTTTTATTTCGAGTGGAAAAGTAAGTCAATTGTGAGGTAGTGGTGTGAACTGGGCGATTTAAAGAATGCGGTTCTCATCGACACCCACTTTACAGCCACAAACATACATTCCTCAACTTTCGCTTAATTATCAGGGGTAATAATTACCTTTCGCCTTCACCTCCCACCATTACCACATTTTAAACTCTAAACGTTAATTGAAAGTTCGCTTTCATCATATCATGTAGTTTTATATAGAACGTAGCCTGACAGAAACCTTCAAAAAAGTTGCACCTAGTAAGCTCTTTACAACATTTTTGGAAGAACAAGTATGAGGACAATTAAAAAGGGAAGTTGTCTTATTTTTCGCCCTACCCACGGTAAAGTGCAAAGCTACTTATTTGCTAATTAGTTTCGATCATATGCAAAGAACATATCAGTTTAAAATTTAAATTAAAAACCTCTTATTTAGAAATCTGGAAATAGCCGACGATTATATTGATCAACTTTCATGAAATTCTTAAATATATAAAGCATTTTCACGAAACAATTTAATAAAAAAACATTAATAGTTAAATGAAATGAAGTTATATTAAGTACTGTATCTAAATACTTTGCCATCTTTCTTTCTTTCTTTTTTTTCTTTCTTTCTTTCTTTCTTTGTTTCTTTCTTTGTTTCTTTGTTTCTTTCTTTGTTTCTTTCTTTCTCTCTTACTTTCTTTCTTTCTTCCTTTCTTTCTTTTTTTAAAAACAGATATCTTTTTTATGTAAAGATTTACAATAATATAGATCCATCGCTCCTGATTCGAATAGTATATTCACTAATAGCGGGCAGCAATTATTCGTATATATTATTAGACACAAAAGAGTATAAATTGTTGTTGTTGTTGTTGTTGTTGTTGAAGTGCTTTCATAATAAGGTTCGTAGCACTTGTATAATACAATCTTAAGTCAAGCTTACCAAGCTGGAGACACCTGTGGGTCATGAAAAAAATTTCAGTGACAAAACCAAAGGAGGATGTCATCTTCAATGTAGTTCCAGTTTCTAAGGATGAAAGAGAAAAGCCAAATTTCAGTAGTTTAAACTTTTAGTAAATACAAATAAAATATCAGCCTACTAGGCAGAGTTATCCACGAGCCGATAGTCAACGAGTCAAAGCAGAGTTGAGTATCGCTAGTTGAGAACGACGGCGAGCAGCCTAATTGCTCCAGTAAAAACTAACTGTGGTTTATTGCACAAACCAATGAGCGAACACCGAGCGTACACTAATTGATCGAGTTCCAGCATTCTGACCTTGGCTGTTTGTTTAATGACTTTCGTCGTAAAACGTTGTCAGTACGCTGTATTACCACACATGTTTTTCATGCTTTCAAGCTTTTTCCCCCAACAAATCGGGAACAGCATTCAAGCACTGTGCTCTTTCGGAAAGTATTTTCAAAGTATTTTATAGATTCAAAGCAGAAGTTGGGTATAAAACGCTTGGTAGAACCACCGAATAGTAAGCGAGAAACTGCAGGTATGTTTTCCATGCTTTCAACTTTTTTTTTGCCACAAATCAGGAACAGTATTCAAGCATTGTGTACCGTGCATTCTCAATTAAATAAATCAACAAAGAACAGCGAAGTAAATGTAAGAGACAGAGAACCATAGAGAGAGAATCAATGTGCAGAGATTTGAATTCAATGAAAGATAAAAGTTTGAGAAAAAAGTGAAAAGCTTTTGTTAAAAAGTTTGTTCCTATGTCATCTGCTTTGTATATCATTGCTACTTGCTACAAGCACTGGAATCTCAAACACGCCACGAAACGAGACAGTTTCTATGGCAAATATTACCAAAAAGAAACATCTTTCATCAGATATGATTTAGTAGAATGGAAAAGTCTCCTCTCATTCTCCCGGCCTCAATACTGGCTTGCCTAATGCAATTTGTAGTATAGCTCCTGATTCTTTTATTCGAAACAGATTGCAGAGGCATGGATTATGAGCTTTGGAGGTTGGTGGAGGTGGTAATTCCCTATTCAGAGCTATAGCAGACCAGTTATACAATAAAGCAAATCGTCAATTGGAAATCAGATCTGCAGGTGTTCAATTTTTGCAAAATAATACTGAACGTGTGCAGTTGTAGACAATATGTCTTCGTTTCAATACATCTCTAACTTGTCTATGGAGGGAACACGGGGTGGATCACATCATCATGCAAGCAATAGCAAATGGTCTAAATTTAAGGATTCATGTAGTAGAATCTAGTGAGAATTTTGCTGAAAAAACATTAGTTGAACTCCTTAATGTGTCATTTGATTCTAGGTCTGCATATGTTGGACATATAGGGGAAATACTGTACAATACAGTATGTCTCTCCTATGCCCATCACTTATATAATAACCTCATCTGAATTTATCTGTCTTTACTGTGCTACTTCTATAGTAGACATTCGCAAACGGAAATTAAATGATATGGCACAACATCAAAGCAAATTACCCTCACTGAGTATTTCAGGCAGCCAGTCATGCTCCAGTCAGTTTATTGTCAACCGTAATAGTTCTACAGGTTTGAATGCAAGTGCAAACAATTCTGCTGTTTACAACTCAAGATCTAAAACATGCAACACCAGCCATCAGCCAGTCACTGGATCACATCACAATGAATACCGAAAGGCTCATACAACAAAATTGACATAGAATGATCAAAAAGCAAAATTACGTGAGAATTTAAAGGATTATAGAGCAAAAGTGGCATCTTCTGAGGAAATGCAAAATGGAATGCACAGGAAAAGGCATATAGGTTGAAAAGGAAAGAAGCAATGTTTATGTGAAACCTTGCCAAATAATTAACTAATATTGACTCAGCAATTGCAATTTTCCAGGTTTAATGAGATTGTTCCCCAAGGTCCACGTAGATATTAATACGTGGGCCCAGCTCCTCAAAACTCAGATTAACTAAATCGTGGATTAAGACAAAATTCAAAGAGTATTTTCTTATAACTGAAGCCTTGTGTTGCTCACAAAATACTTTTTAATTTTGCCAAGAAAAGAAACAAGTCAGCTCCAAAATTTCAGACCAAAGCAATATATTGAAGATAGTTAAAATGAAAGTTAACACTTGAGTGATTTCCATAAACCCATTGAAATAATTGAAAAAGTGTGTGTATTTCACAGGTCTATGGAAATCGCTCTATGCTTGCATGGTGATGAAATCATTTGTGGTAGTTGTACCAATGGTTCTTCAGTTGGACAGACGGGAATTCAGATACAGTACAAACAAACCCGAAATAGTCAGAAAGAATTGGACACGATGTCTTATCACACAATGTTGCCACTTGACTAGACTACAACTACCAAAAAGCTCTACGAATTTTCTTTCTTATTTAGATATTTATTCCCTCTTGATAATAGTAGAACATACAGCACTAATTACGTTACAAAAGAAAATCCTTAACTCGCTATTTGTTATAATACAAAACTACACAAATCTAATGAACTTTATGTAAGCATTAAAGTGCATCAACACTTCTAGTTATTAACGCCATCAGTACATCTGTGATACGAAGCAATGTAAAAAAAGGGTACGGAGGATGATCAACGGACTCCAACAGGGTTGGAGTCTCATTGTACTGTCTCCTTGTACCGAGTCACAACTGATGCAAGAGTCCGAAAAGTTTCGAATAAGTATAATAAGTTGATGTTCCACTTTCTGGCAGCCGTGTGAAATCTGCTCTAATTTGCTCATTTGCATTCATTTCTTAAAAACAACAACAGAGTTCACATCATCATTCCTCATGTCCACAGTACGTCTTATGCATACACGATTTATTTTTTCAAGTTTTCTGTATTTATGAAAAATGAAGAAAGTCGTCACTACAGATCCATCATTATCATAACCTGTTAACTAGGCTTCTCTGCCTCCATTCTGCGTTAGGCTTATAATGTCATTGCTGTTGACCACAATGATTGCCATTTGGAAAATGCAGAATGTACGATGGGTCACAGAAGTTGCCTTAGGACAAGGCTTCAGTGTGATTCCTCTATAATAGTAGCTACTATGCACGCATTGCGTGCCTATTTATTTCTCTTATCAAAACATTTATGTTTGCGAACACAGGTTAAAGTTAAGAATGACGCGAACAAACAATTATTTACTTACGCATTGTTAATCAATAGCCAAATCATGGAAAAATGAGCTTACTCTCGTTGTTGACAGCATAATTATCAATCAGTATGATCATCACCCACAACATCATATCAAATAGTTTAATTTTTATAACTTTAATGTACTTCAGTACCTTCATTTTCCAGAAGAGTAAGCCTTGTTTCAGCTTCCATCCCAACAACATGCACAGAGGTTTCTTCATTACTGATGCTGTTGACACTGGTTTCTACAGCACAGTAGCAAGGATCAATTTTCAGCAGCTTTGGAGATGCAGGGTCCATGAAGGGCATGCAAAGCTTAAGCATGATCAAACTAAGATTGAGGAAAAACCCATCTTGGGCATGTGCCGTTTCAAACAGTTCTGCCATCATCTGAAATTGATAAAACTATGTTTAGGTACAGTAGTTATTATCCCACAACCAATGGCACTATTAGGAAGCATGGCATCCATGCTCATGCATCCGAGTACCAGTGATTTCACTGAACAATATATAATGTGTTGGTAACAGAAGTCATTGCCCCTGAAAAAATAGCACTTAACTCTTTGCTTTATTTTTATCGATTTCTGAGCCCTTGAATTCTTAGAAGCCGTTTCTCACGCTAGTTAATGTACAAACCTTACTTAAACTATGTGCAAGAAGTTCGCCCGTGTTTGTTCGACTTTTTTTAATTTGTTGCATGTGGAACATGTGGAAAGTAGGAAATACCGAAATACTGACTACTCTTTTCAAGGCTGTTATTTTTAGTTAGTTTTTGAATTCCTTTACTTGTAAGAGCACTCTTTCGGGTGTGGTCGGTCCTTGTTCAATATATAATTAGCAAATAGTCTCAAATATTTTGGTCGTTTGAGTTCTCTTATTTCCAACTTAGCAACTCCTAGCGCTTCAAATCTATGCCTATGACACGCTTTTGTAAATGCATAAGTTCGTCTGCCAAGATATTCTGTAATAGCATGGACAAACGGGACATAAAAGATTAAAAGTTTTATGGCTACGTTTGTCTTTTCAAATGCTAGAGAAAAAATACTTGTAGAGACCAGCAATGACATGGAGATGAACAATCAATTAAAACTTAAAGGAGACAGGAAAGTAGTGGAGGAAGAAAAAGAGGCTGGCGCAGGATTGAGATAATTTGTGGCTCCATGCACAGTCACGAGCAGCCTATGGCTAAGAGTTTTTCTATTAGATTTTGGATTTGTGAAAATTCTATTCGAGATCATTAACATTGGTTAGGCCAAGTAGATCTATTGATTTTCAACAGCTTTCGTCTTTATGATAATATGATAATATGGTGAAATCAGGAACAGTTTAATTTAAAAACGATTCGCGTCTTCTTGCACTTCAATTTAAATGAAATTAAGATTTAATCATTAAATGGTTGACAGAATTAAACAGAGCTTAACTGATTTTTAGTTACATTTTCGGCATTGGTGGTGCTATACTTATTTCCAAATCTCGATCTTATTGGTGTTGATACCATCCATCATTAAAATAAAAAAACAATAACTGCATTAATGTGCCAGTAAACATCAACCTCCTAAAGAACCAATACATGAAGAGCTGAAAACTTGGCTTTAAGTCCCTTGGTCCCTTGGAGTCGTGGTAATGAAATACAGGATCAAGCTTTTGTCAAAAGCTCAATGCATAAACACTGGGTCTAAAACATAATGGGAAGATCTTCGAAGGGGTTAAATGTGGAATCAAAATCAGATCAAGACGTTTTGTGTCACAACTTAAAATTTTTGCAACTTGCTTCAGGCATGGCCGTTTTGCCGATTTGAGACATAAATTTGCTGATTTAAATCACCAGCTAGCAGGATGCCTTGAATCAATCAACGACAAATAGTGAAATATTTTAACAATTTCTAATAACTGGCGCTCGGTGGATGATAAAAAATCTTAATAAAATGCAACTGTATTAGGGACCGCAAAACCAAAAATGAACTTCACCCCCTATACAAACAGATGGGTTTCTTTAAAAAGATCTCGAAATTAGAATTTTTTTGGTGGTTATTTCATCCAAATTGGTTGAGCCGTTCAAAAGTTATGATTTTTTGAAATTTAATTTTTGGGGGTTTATTTGGAATCTTTTTGATACAAATATAA
>ERZ1740055.507-NODE-507-length-10908-cov-8.507878_pt1 | contig 10908 bp, 11 predicted proteins | sample MGYA00581747_ERZ1740055 | MGnify/ENA primary metagenome ERZ1740055 (study PRJEB43018, sample SAMN04849739) | marine metagenome | isolation source: floating plastic debris | place: Pacific Ocean | collected 2008-08-28 | study: EMG produced TPA metagenomics assembly...
GAGATTTGAACCCGGAACATCCGCATGCAAATCCAGCACCCTGACCACTGAGCCATGCTGCCTCCAAAGTAAATGATACTGTATATGTGTACTGTACCAGTAATTAACTTGAAGCCACTGAAATGGGCACTATAAGGCCTTCTTGTTAGTGGGCATTACTGCCTTGAATCAGTCATAAATAATAATAAGCCTGAATGTTATCAGCCACAGACAGCTATTTTGGCCTTTTTGAGCCTACTGTACATATAGTCAGCTTAGCTGGCAAACACAGTGTTCCTACAGCTTTAAAAGTGAAATGCCTGTGAAACACGTCTTAGACAATAATAACAAGTTAAGATCTCTCATGTGTGCTAACTTGAAGTAATTTTAATGGATTCAAGTTATGTAGCTTGATGCATTTCAGCGGCTTTAATTTAGCTACCGGCACACATATACTGTCTATCCTGGAGATTATCATTTAAGGCACATCCCAAACACAGATACAGTACTGTCGAGAAACACTGGTGCATTTGCCCACGGGCGGACGAATCCTTGGAATCCTTGGATGCGGGTGCTTGATCCACACTGCTTTTTCATTCTTGACTGAAAAGCTGTTTCATTAAATATTTCAGTATCATGTCATCTTTTTAAAGTTACCAGATAGATATAACTTTTTCCCAGAATCTTTTTATGACTCTTGTTGCATTCTTTGTCTAAATTCATTTTTGTTAAGTAGCTCATTCCTACTGATTTAACTCTGTTTTGTAAAACAAATACTAAATCAAATCTAAATTAGTTTAAGATTGAGCACCATAATGTATACCTACTTTTTGTTTCATTCTTATATCCCAATACTACTAATAGCAACTGTCACTGTATACATATGATATCCCACCTTATCATTTAGTAACAAAACAACATTTCTATTAAATGTTTCTAATCAAGCTTAATATTTTAAATAAAATCTTTCTGCTAAGAGAGTTGATGGTTCATAAAACGATTTTACCACTAGTATCCATGCAGTTTATTAATAATAACGATATCATAAGTGGAACAGCATGCAATTTTATACCCAAAGTTTGAATTCTTTGATCTTTTGATAGCTCTTTTAAGAAATTTTAAACTCAAACCTTTTTCATCTTTCTATGTTTTCAACAAAAATATCTATGCTAATGTAGATAAATTATTTGCAAAAACAATGTCAACAGAACAAAACATGACTTCGAATTAAATTTCTTCTTCGCTCAGGTCAAACCAACACTTGCAGCAGTACTCAAAATGTCATCAACTGATTTTATACAACGGATTAAATATGTGTGTGCACACTGCATTATGTCACAAGATAAGACATTACTATTATTACTAACAAAATTAAATAAATTGTTCGTTGAATTAAATTTTCAAAAACTATTGAAGTGCAACAGCGTGTTGATAATATATAAACACATAATTTAGACAGCTCAAGATTTTTATATTAACATCACGCAGTATAGTTGTATTTGTAAGGAAAGGACGTCTCAAGTATTGTTTTAAGCTAAGCTGTTCTTCATAAAAAGTGATAGGTATCTAGAGAAAATGAATCGTTTCTGTTACGAGTCTGAGATATATGGAGCCAGGGAGTAAATAATTGTGGAACCAAGGAAACAACTGGGTGAAAGATTGTTATTGAACCTAAATAATAAAACGACAGTCTTTTCTTAATGCCATTAGGAGCCACAGACTCAAGACAAAAATTTAATATCTGCATGTTCTTTATTTTAAAGAAAAAAATGAATGAACGTCCAAATTAGACCCAGAACAATTCATGCAGTGATGCACATACGAAGTAACTATGTTTAACATATTTAAAACAGTCTAATCTTTACTTAACGTAAATAATATTGACGATAAATTACCTGTGAACAAGCCTAATGTATCCTGCGTTCCAACAGGCCTTAAGCTATGCAAAATATTCAGGAAACTACCGACCTTGTGTAAAGCTAGGAACTGGGTCGACTGTATTTGAATGTGTCATTTTCACTTCCGCCTATAATCCCCGGAAGTGGATGTGACGAGTAAGACACCGACACTGATGGGGATAATTGTTAGCATATACTAAAACAGTTAGATGATATATAGATGATATATAATAACATAATATGATAATATATATTAGATAATACACACCACAAACAATTGATTTTAATTCATATATTCCAGCAACAATTGCATTATTTTCTCGCGAGCAAAGTACTGAAACAACAAGCCGCCCAAAAGTCAGATAATGCATTTTTATTGCAAAAACTCCCGTCTCGCTTTCTCGCTGACAGGCAGCCAAGATATTTTTGTCTCTGATGACAATTCTATTTATTTTAGCTTTATATTCCAATTTATCTTTTCCTTATTGTAATCCAAGATCATTAAGTGCATTGAACATTATATCTACAAGAACTGTGGAAAAGTTCTGGCATAATTCTGGACAGGCTTTACTCTTATATTGGAAGAACAAATCACTGAAATTGACTGCCTCTGGTTTCCATAACTCACGCACAACGATTGTGAAATGGACTACTCGTGGATTGATTTTCCTGGTTATTCCTGGTCATGATCCACCACTGGAGATAACAATATTTATGGATATTGCTAAGAATCCTGGACCTACCAAACAAAATACTGAAGACAGACCTTTAAAACTTCGCGGGAATTTCAATCAACAATTTAAATGTTAACAGAAAGTTCCGAAACGACTTATTTGCGAAATTTTCTACTGAACCTTCGTTCCTGTAGCACACGCGACTTAATTGCGCCGTCCACCTGGCTAAAGTTGAAATCATGTGGAGTTTTCAAGTTCAGAGGAGGAAAGAAGCGAAAACTGAAAGAGAACAACTCTCAAGTTTGAGAGTAACAGTGTCCTATCACCGCTCAATCCAAATCCATTGTTGACAAGATTCAAATATTGTGTCTTTATCTGAAACTAACCAAATTCAAAGCCTTTGTCTCACAAACACACAAACACTGAACAATAATGCTGTCGAATATAGACTAGATATTGATTCTATATATATAAATATCAGACCAATCCTATTTCAGTTCGTGTCACAGTCAGATCACGCTTAGATTTTGATCCCAACTATGGGTGTACAAGAAATCATAAACGCGACAAATTCCCTTGCTTCAGACTCTAAAAAGCCAGTTGCATTTTGTCTTTTGAATGCAAGATCAGTAAGGAACAAATCGATTATTATGAAGCCACTACGTTGTTGATAATAACTTTGACATTTTTGCTATAACTAAGGCCTTGCTGCAGAGAGATATCTCTAATCAAGTAACTAAGAACAATATCTGTCCCACTGGATATATTCTCCTACCTCGCCCCGGATCACGAGGCGGTAGAGTTGCTTTACTCTAATGGAACCGATTTAAATTAAAGAGACTGTCCTTAGATTTCTCGTGTGACTCATTGAGTTAACTGCCAGCTCAACCACCTATTTATCGACAAGCCTACAGGTGGTAGTTGTCTACAGACCTCCGCCGTCTAAAAAGAACTGCCTGAATGTTTCCATATTTCTGGATGAATTCAGTACCTTCCTTTAAAAAGTAATATCAACAATAAAACCACTGATCATAGTTGGAGACTTTAATTTCTATCTGAATGACGTAAATGAACGAGCTGCTGCTCCAAGAGCTGCTTGCCGTGTTCAATTTTAAACAGCATGTGCACGATCCCACCCATAAGAACGGCCATACCCTCGATCTTGTGATCACCAGGGCGGATCAGGAACCAGTGGAAAATGTTAGAGTGTCAGACCCTGTAATATCAGATTATCGTGCATTACATTTTGATACATCCCTTCTCGTTACGCCAAGCTTTGAAAGGAGAAAAGTCACATATCGAAAACTACACTCGGTTGATAAGCGACTCTTTACACGAGATATTAAGAATTCGGCTGTGATGAATCATGAATTCACAGGTGTGTCAGCACTTGTTCATTGCTACAACAAAACACTGCTGTCAGTCTCTACTAAATTAACACGCTCCAGTCAAATCACGCATTGTAACTATCAGGCCTGCAGCACCTTGGTACTCACAAGATATTAACTTGAAGAGCCGTGAAAAGAAGAAAACTTGAGCGTAAATGTCGTAAAGACAAACTTGTCGTCCATAGAGAAATACATGTTGATCAGTGCGTTCGAGTAAATAAGTTGATACATGACATAAAGATGCGATTCTATGCTAATATTATTGATGAAAACACCATGAATCAAATAGTACTATTCTCATCCATCGGGAGAATGTTAAATCTCAAATTAAGCAGACAAGAAACTACCATCCCATAGCAACGACTGTGAACCAGCAAACAAGTTTGTTGACTATTCCAGTGAAAAAGTACACAACTCATACGTAACAGACTTCAAGCAATCAAGGTCTCATCTCATCTCCAGATGTTAAAATCAATAGCAAACGTCCTGAGCTTTGTGACTTCTCCCAACATCTGTTAATTTAGATCTCGTCACCTGTGAAAAGTATGTCCTCGAAGTCCTCCATTCTAGATCCAACCCCTGGCCCTTTGTTGAAACACTGCTTTACTGATTTAGTACCTGTTATTGCTGACATTGTTAACCTGTCCTTTGAAAATGCTACTGTAATTAATAATAACTTCAAAGAAGCCGTTGTGGAACCAACACTTAAGAAGGAATTGCTTGATCATGAAATATAAAAAACTCTGGACCAATCTCGAATTTAAGTTTCGTCTCAAAAGTAACTGAGAAGGTTGTAGCTTCACGACTGCATTGCCATCTTCAAGGAGCTGATCTTCACGAAACCTTCCAGTGGGCGTATAAAAAGGCACATAGCAAGGAAACAGCTCTGACGCGCATACAAACACTATCCTTCAAGCCATTGATGATAATGAATGCGTTATGCTAGTGTTACTGGACCTATCAGCGGCCTTTGACACGGTCGATTATCAAATCCTACTAAATATATTTAGAAATCGCTTCCGAATATCTAGCAAGGCCCTATAAAATTGTATTTATCCAATCGAACACAATTTGTTAAGATAGGCGATGAAAAATCGTCCAACTGCAAACACATCTGTGGAGTCCCACAAGGCTCAATGCATGTTAAACCCGATCCTATACTCCACGTACACCTCACCTGTAGCAGATGTCATCAGAAACCACGGCGTGGACTTCCACTTTTATTCTGACAACAGAAAAATTTACTTGTCATTTAGACCGTCAGCTAGTGGTGAACCCTTGATTTCTTAGTGTCGAATTGAGATGTGAATTCGTGATGTGAACCAATGGATGTTAACCAACAAACTAATATTGAATTGTGACAAGACCGAGCTTCTCGCGCTACATGCCCGTCATCGGCCGCAACCTCCACTTAACTCCATCGATATCGGTTCCTATGAAATACCTGCCTCAAGCTCTGCAAAGAATATTGGCGTTTGGTTTGATAATGTCATGTCCATGGATAAACAGATCAACAACATTTGCAAATCTGCCTTCTACCATCTCCGTAACATTGCAAAAGTCACTAAATTTATCTCATTGCGTCACTGTGAAATTCTAATTCATGCATTTGTAACCTCGAAACTTGACCACTGTAACACTCTTCTTACAGGACTAAGACAAGTCCAAATCCAGAGACTTCAATGCGTTCAGAATGCAGCTGCTCGACTGCTCTCACAAACATGACCACATTACTTCAGTACCTAAAGACCTCCATTGGCTGCCTGTTATAGAACGAATGAAATTCAAAATAATACTCTTAACTTTTAAGTCAATCAATTTAATGGTACCTACACGAGCTCTTTGTAGTACAAACAAGTCCTTGCTAGTTCAACCTCGCTTCAAGCTTAAAACTTATGGACAGAGGGCATTTTCCATAACAGCACCTATGCTTTGAAATGCCCTTCCTCTTGAGCTCCGAACAGGCATTTTAATTTTTATTCGTTTTTAATTATTATTATCATTATTATTATTAACTAATAATCATCATTATTGTAAAGCGCCGCTGGATCGCGGAGAAGCTGCGGTATATAAATTTGCATATTATTATTATCATTATTATTATTGTTTATTATTAGTTCTGGTGGCGACATTTCTTTAAATGGAGTTGCAAAATCTCTCTGTATTTCAAACCATTCTGTAAAAAACATTCAACTTTTCAAGCGAACAAACGAGGTTACGAAAGATTAATTTGCATATGTAAAGAAAACCTTTCTCATTGTTTTTTTCGATAAAAACCAGTGAGAAAGGGATAAAAACATAAACCATTACCTTTAAACACGGCCAAACCAAATTTAGTTGCTTTCTTTGTTTATTCAGGGACTGCTTCATTGTTAATTTGGATGATTGCTTTGTTTGTCACGGATGCAAACCGGGACACCGTTTTTTTCCGAGTTGCTCGGAAATAAATAACAAAATAAATTGGAGTTTGACTGGCCAATCAAAGCGCGTCTTCAAAGTTATCCATTCTTTTAGTATATACTTATTTTGGATATCGCGAAGTTACGGGAGCCAATCAGAGCTTGTAAGAATGAATATTAAATAGTTGTTGAAAATGAAGGTCCCGTCTAGGGGGATTCGGAGACTGTATTTCGCTTAGCACTACAGAAACCGGAGATAAGCACCCGCTCCATTGGCCACTAAGCTCGTAAAGTTTTTAATAGAACTTGAAAACTGAAAAACCTGCATTTCTGTCACAAAGGAGACTATATAAACCTCTTGTAGCATTTTCAACCAGACGGTTGTAGGGCTTGCAATAGTTACACTCAAACGGTTCCAAATGTCTATTCCAACGTAAACGTTACCAGGGACTTACCATTCTTTTTTCGGTTGCAAATTTTGTAAGAGCCAAAAGGGTATTTCGCCTTTGTGATTAACAATTAATAACATTAAGCCTTTGTGGTCTTACTGTAAGTTATCAAAAGTTGGAAAATGATTCCGCTTTGTATCATTAACCTGTACTACGCAATATTAAACTTTGTTTTCAACTTGTGATACCTGGCTTACAGACAAAAACTGGCCAGGAATGCCGCTGCTGTTCTAACATTGTTTTACACTAGCAATCATAAAAAATTTAATAAAAATAATAGTAACAATATTAATAATAATAATCAGAATAAAAATAATAATAACCCAAATTGTTATCACCCCTTATTATTTTGCCTTGCACTAGTCCCCCAATTTACAATACTGAATGGTACAGGACGATATGGATACGAAATCAAGGAGCGAAACATCATTCACCTGTGGCATTACATGGATGACTTGAAACTGTTTGCAAAAGACGTCAACGACTTGAAGGAATGCTGCAAGCAGTAAATAAATTCAGTGATACGCATTACATTCGGATTAGACAAATGCGCGAAGACAACTTTTAAAAGAGGTAAGCTGGCAAGAATAACATCACAAGAAATAGACAGAAGCACAGCCATAAAAGACCTCGATCATGAAGAGTTTTACAAGTATCTAGGTATCAATGAGAATCCAATAAAGCTCAATGAAAGAAAAGGTAAAAAAGAATGTTATCGCAGAATTCGTGCAATACTAAAAATTGAACTCAACTCTGCAAAACGCATAGAAACCATAATAAAGTATTTAACTTTAGCTTCAACTTAATCAACTGGACGTTATCTGATGTTAAGTTTAAGAAAATTGATACCAAAATCAAGGCTGACGTAGACAGACTACACATTCCAAGGAGTGAAGATGTTAGGGGGATAATACAATTAGAACTAAGCTTGAAAACTACAACAGTTAGCTTACAGAAATACTTTGACGCAAAGGAACTGGACTAAAGGCTGAATCAGAAGGTTTTATAATAGCTGCGCAAGACCAAACCCTATTTACCAGAAATTACCAATCAAAAATAGTGAAAAATGGGGTTGACCCAAAATGTCGATTTTGTGATCAATGTGATGATACAATAGCTCACCTAGTGTCAGGATGTTCTGTACTCACACCAAATGAATATAAGAACAGGCATGATGGGGTTGGACAATACTTAGAATGGAAAATTTGCAAGCATTACAACACACAACACGTTGACAAATGATGTGAACCTGTACCGGTAGTAGAAGGAAAGGATGCAACGTTGCTTTGGGACTTCCCACTAAATACAGAGGGAAGAGAAATCCAAGTATGCCGCGGGTTGATGTACGAAAGGCATATGAATCAGTAAACCATCGATCGGTTGCTGATTGAGATGTTTTTACTATAGTTTTTATTATATAGCTTTCCCAAGTGCATCGGGAATGTGGTTGTAAGGCTCACTAAGAAGTGCAACATAATATCAGTAAGAACACTGCAAAGCGCTGACACATCAGAGCGCATCAAATTTAGCAAGGGGCTTCCCCAGGGAAATGGCTTGTGGCCCCGATTGATTACACTCACCCAAGATGACTAACTTACTGTACATTGATGATATGAAGATGTATGGAGCATCAGAGGGGAAGCTGGCACGATTAATGATAGATTTCAAAGGATCAATATATAAGCAATGTCAGTTTAAAGTAAACGAGAAGTAATGTGCGGTAGTACATGTCAAACAAGGACGGTTGGAGGAATCTGCCGGAATAAAAACTGGAGCACCTGAGATAATAAAGAGTTTGAACGATGCCTCCCTGTACCAATTTGAACCAAAGCATGTGCAGACATCTCTTGCAGCTGCTATACAATTCATGTATGAACTTAGAGCACAGCACGACAACCAGTTGGTATCTCCTTATCCCATTCAGTGTTCCTCTTTTTGTTTCTTTTTTGTATTGAAAAGTTGCTCTTACAGTATTTTACTTTTGGCATGAAAAAGTCTTTAAAAAACCTGAGCTGCAGAAACCCAGCCTCGTTCAGGGCCGTTTTACCTTCTCACTATCGAGCCTGGGTACGAGGCTGGCAAGAACCCTGTCCATAAGAATGATGATGACTTAATTTCTTTATAAAACAGTGTTTTTTAAGGATTTCCTTCTTTTGTGCCAGTTTATTGTGCGGGAGGCTCGGGTTCGATTCCCGGCCGGACCAACACTCAGGGTCCTAAAATAATTGAGAATAAGGTGCTGCATTTGCTCTAACATCTGCAAATGGTTAGACCTTCGCGTCTTCCATATAAATATCTGAACAGACATAACTAGAATGATGGTGAAAAAAATAGCAAAACAGTTATTGTTCATCAGCAGGATGCCTAAACTGTGTGCAATTCTACAACTTGTTTCGGCTCCATTAAATCCTGTTGACGTGTTGTGAGACGTGCATTTTACGCGTAGCAAACTTTCACCTCCAAACAACTGTTCTATATCCATCCCAGCAACTGATGCATTCCAGCATTCTAAACGCGTGCAGTGCATTACTGGACAAAATCTGTGTATAAACATCACACAAAATATATGCCGATACAACGCAAAAATAATTACTGTGCAAGTGTAAATGTATATTATACTAGCCCGGGAGATATTTGATCTCAAATGGAAAGTCTGCAACCTCATTGACCACCGTTGAACTGTGGCATTCAACTTTGCTGTGGTAAGTACATAGGTTAAAGATTTGTTATCAGTAAAAACAGCAAAATTTGAACGAAGTTAACGATCGGCGTGTGCATAGTCTTCAAAAATGAGGAGGTTTCATCTGACACAATGTTTGTAAATCCTTTATAATCATCCACACAGGAAAAGATTTTAGCCTTATTCTGCTTTGGTAGGAGTTTATCAACAGTGCGAATAGGGTATTTAGGAGCCTCAATAGCTTTATTGATCGTTTGGCTGAGATCTATACACACCCTCGCTCTAAACACTGTTAGAGATCCATGCTGTTGGTTCACTGACTTTCTTCAAGATGCCCAATTTTGCTAAGTCTTTTCTTGTTTCTGCTCTGCTACTTTTGCCTCTTTGGTTACAGGAAAGCGATGGGGACGAGCTTGAACTGGGGTCACATTAGGGCTCATAGAGACGGGGAAGGGTGGACCCAAAGTTCCTATAACCCCCTATGAACATCTTGAAACACATCTAGGACTATGTTTTTGGTCAAGATTCCCCAAGGAACAGGCGTATGGGGAACATTAGACTTGCTGTTGTTCCACACTACTGGTTTACTATCCTCAACAATCACTGCTATATCACTTGCTTCACTTTCATTCATGTGACTAAAGGTGACTGAAGTTGTACTACTGGTAAGTTTGACTTAACTGTTTCATTGTCCCATTGGGCATTTGACACAATTTCATGTACTGCTGCCTTCTTATTGTTTGGAGCTGATTGTGGAGTGCTTCCCCAAGTCTGCTTCACTGGGGTGGTTGTAACCCTACAACTTCTTTACTTAACAGTTGAAACGCAAGAGTATGACACTGTCCTTGTTTTTCACAGACTAATTCAACTTGCCCCAGTGGTGTGATAATACTTCTTCCATAGGTGAGTAGCACGAGATGGTGGGATCAGGGAAATGACATCAAAACCAGCTGGACACACATTCCAAAGATCATTTACTGCCAGGATGTTGGTTGTTGAGGCTGTGTCCAATTGAAATGTTTTCCAAACAAAAACATTTTTTGCTACTGATAACTGAATTATGGCAAAAAATTCTTTCCCTCCTGTGTTGTAACAGTTCTCACAAAGTGTGTGTCCAATGTGAAATATATCATGAACTTCTGGCATTCACATTTTGAGGTTTCCTTAAACATTTCTTTCTTTTCTTAATGTCCTGGGCATCGACGTTAAACTGCAACCGCAAGCGTTGAAGAGGAGTGGTACCTTACCTCAGCAAGGGCCCTTTTGGCTTAGGATCACGTCCCTACTGTTAGTCCTGGTCTCCATTCTCGCTTGTACGGTACTGCCCGTGGTGCCTAGTTTAGCCAGCACATTGGGATAGGAGAAGGAAACTCTGATTCCAAACCTCCTGCTGCCTTGCAGGCTGCTGTCTCTGTGACAAAGGCTAGGAGAAGGATCACTC
>ERZ1740055.508-NODE-508-length-10908-cov-7.628951_pt1 | contig 10908 bp, 5 predicted proteins | sample MGYA00581747_ERZ1740055 | MGnify/ENA primary metagenome ERZ1740055 (study PRJEB43018, sample SAMN04849739) | marine metagenome | isolation source: floating plastic debris | place: Pacific Ocean | collected 2008-08-28 | study: EMG produced TPA metagenomics assembly...
AAAAATGGGTTTTTGACCAATCAGAGCGCATAGGGTCCTATCTATATTATAATACGTTATAAACTTGCTTCAGAGAGCTATTAATAAAAAATTAAAAATGACATGTCTTGGCTGGTAACTTAGGTAATGAAGTTTGAGTAACAACTTGGATTTAAGCTAATTAAAGTAATGTAACAATTGTTGGAACTATACATATTTTGTATTGCATTCCACAAACTGTATTTTCAGATCATCAACATTCCTGTTTCTTACATGTACCCATTGGTTACACTGTTCTTTGCTTATTCGTACTGAAACGCATAATTTCTAAAATGTAAAAGCGAGTCTAAACCAGTTCCTTTTGAAACTTTGGTGAGTCACTGCGAGTGCGTAAACAAAAATTAAATATTGATAGTTTACTGGAAAAACTTATCGTAACAAGTCTAAGAATATAAATTCAGTCTAAAATATCCGTTGACACTGTAGAAACCTTTTTATTCAATAACATCAGTTTCTTCATTGTCTAACCTATCGTTATTCTCAAAGTTCTCTTATAAAAGTAGTAATTGTGTACTAAAATACTTTAAGTTCAATTACGTAATTCATACTTCAAACTGATACTGTAATAGTTCGAAAAGCGAGGAAAAGAGTGTATTTCTTCATTATGTCGACATTAACAAGTATAGTGTTACCTTTTTTGCGTTCGAGCAAAGCGAGAACGCATACTAATGTCGTTTTCGAGCCTATAAATATATATATATATAGAGACAGACAGACAGACAGACAGAAACAGAAAAAGGTCGATGTCATTCCATTTCAGATTATTTTGGAAGGAAGCCTCGCTATCATGCTATTGTCGGGTTAAAGGCGATATCGTAAGAAAAACTATAGTAATTTCGAAAACTCCAACTAGCTATAACGTAAAATCGTCTCTTTTTTTATTCGGCTACTTTATTCAGTCAATTCTTAACAAATTAGAAATGCCTCGAACGCACTTGCCTAATCTTTGATTACTACTAGTTTTATAGCACTCCCGATCTTTTGATTCAACCCTAAAAAAATCTGTTTCATTTGAGTTGTTTGACTTGTTCACCAAACATTTTGCCCAATGAACGTGTTCCAATCACAGGTGGAAAACTCCAGGATCAGCGACAGCGGCGGTGCGTCACACATTACGAACACTAAATGTTTCAAACTTATTTACAGCCGGGTATGCCACGCAACAGCTATTAAGGTCTCCAACCGTTACTCGTAGCAATATGCAGCATAGAGATATGTAGAACGATCTTGATTTACGTGTAGGTGTATTTTGTTTTAGCTGGTGCGTCAATACCAATATTAACGTCTTTTTTAGATTCCACTAGCACTCTTGTTGACAAATATGCCAGCAGACCCTCCACTCCTAGTTTCTGATTTGTCATAACGAGTGCGTACGATTCAGCTTCTGCTTCAAACGCAGCGGTAATGGCCGCCGCGTCGGCTTCTGCTTTGGTTAGTGCCACCCGTGCGTCTGACTGCGCTTTCTCGACGCTAATCGCCGCTTGAGCGCTCGCCTCTTCTTTTATCGTCTTTGCCTGCGTGAGCAAACGTGGTCTTTGGGACTTCGCAACTTGAATATTTTCTTTTGCTGTCTCTTTATCCTTTAGAGCCGTCTCGTAGTCCTTTGGTCTTAAGATGCTACTGATTTGAAGATCTGTTATGTCTGTACTAACATTGTTAAACTGATCTGCGGTGTGACTGCGCACAGATTCTTGAAAGGTAGCTCGCTGAGACTGGAACTGAGTGGTGTTAAATTTGCTGCAGGCATCGTGGACAGCGGACCTTGCCATGCTCCTAATTCATGTTAAAGATTAAAAAAATTTGTGTCAGCGGTAGTATAAATAAATAAACTTTATTATTGTTTGACCTTGCAATTTCCTGCATTTTGTCGCGCTGTCTGTCAAAATGCGTAATCGGCCCACGAGCCGTATACGTGAGTATTCGGATGGGTTTCCCCGAACGTTGATTATCAGAAAATTTTCAAAATTCGTAAAATAACTTTAAAAAAACGATTTTTTGGAACTTCCGAAGATTTCCGAAAACTTTTAGAACATTTTCAAAAATCCAAAATGCATAAGAAACAGTTCTTAAACATTTCCGAAGCTTTCCGAAAACTGTCAGATATTTCCGATGATTTCCGTGGACGTAGGCATGGGATAAATTATCGGAAGTAAAAAAGTCATATAATAAATGATTTATTAACCTCGCTTGCTCAGTCTGTATGTAAAAATATCATAACGCGGTCTTTTTTTGTACCAACCTGGCTGCGCTCGGTCCGTACTGTCAAGACCTCGGTCTGATATTTTTCCATACAGGCCTTGCGCTTGTTTAATAATCTCTTAATAAAGTATAGAGCGTTTTCACTTGACTTTATGGCAGCCATGTTAGTGTATTCTCAACAAAAGGCTTTGATTGTTCCATTTGTTTGGGACAGCAACATGGCCGCTACGCCTATTGGCTTTTGTGTCCTTGGGATTGTGTGAAAACGCTCTGTACTGCAGAAAGCGTCGTGATTGATATGGCTGCTACAATCTCTATTATAGATAGAACATGCGACCTAGTACTCACTTAAAGCCACTAAAACGGGCTTGAAGACCTTGTTGGTAGCTGCCATTTGCCCTTTAAATCTACCATAAAAAGGTGAGTTTGAATGTTAACAGCCATGCATGGAAAGCTGTTCCGTCTTTATTGGGCCTCATCAGCATTGCATAGCTAATAAACAGACTCGGGTTCCCACACGAAATAAGTGACATTTAAAATGGTTCGAAAGTTCAGATCCCAGCAAGGTCCCTTGGAGTGTCCTTCACTAAAACACTTCTCAACTTACTCGAGTCAACTCGGCTGAACAGCTCATTACAAGATTCTGTTTCGGCTAATCCGAGACGGATCAGTGCCTTGTTCGTCCCAGAACATGGCGTTTGATTTGTGTAGAAGACACAGAAACAACCAATTAAATGAAATATTAAAGTTTTTCCCAAACCCATTATTAACCAATTCAAGCCTTTGTTAGATTCTTTGTCTTTTCAATTCGTCCAACCCATTCTTGGGTTTCTTAACAAGGTTGAATATTGCAGCACCCATCTAATTTCACTTAGTTTAGTACATGACGGTTCCCTAAATCTGCTTGTGACCCCGTTCCCATCGTCAATGAAAATGACAGTTATAAACAAATCCCTACTAGATAATAGTTGATTTAACACACCTGAGTATTTTTAGATAGTTCTGGTGATTTTCAAACTCAACAATAATGTTTCTGACGTTTTTCGGTCGGGCTCGGTACTGAAACTCCAGGTTGATTGTGATTTCCACGCCGTCTTTGTTGAGGCATTTCAAGTTAGTAAACTTGAGAGTTTTGAACACGCTCGGGAATATAATGAAGTAAAACCCCGGCGGACCACTGTGGAGTCCGGATGTTTTCACTTCGTCATCAAGAATTTTTTGGTGCGTATCGTAAGCCACGCCCACTGAAAACAAGCGTGATAGTTAATGCTAGTTCCAAACAATAACAAATAATATTAATATTATTGATTCGTCCTCGAGGTCTAATTGTTAAATAACTGAACAATGATAGGAACAATAGTAACGATGCAAATTCTCATTATAAAGATGCGGATGATGATGATTGTGTTGATGATTGTAATGATGATAACGAAGGTGATGATGACGAGATTGACGATGACAATGATAACCATGACGGCGACGATGATGTTGATGATGATGAGGATGATGGTTAATGACGATTTTCATGCTGCTGCTGCTAATGATGATAATCGGTTTATGATGGCAATGATGATGATGACAGCGTCGATGAAGATGATGGTGATGATGACGACGGCGTTGATGAAGATGATGGTAATGATGACATGGCGTTGATGAAAATGATGGTTATGATGACGACGGAGTTGATGAAGATGATGGTGATGACGAAGGCGTTGATGAAGATGATGGTGATGATGAAAAATAATTGTAATGATGATGGTGACGATGACGATTCTTATGATAATGAAGACAACGATGATGATAATGGTTGTAAATCTGTGAGATTTAATGGTTCCCCAACTGTCTTCCATTCGCTGATAGAAAACAGTCACAAACAACCAATGAAAATCCAGCTTCTATAATTTTGACCTCAAAGTCAAAGCTTAGTATACAAAACAAACGTCAACAAAATGCCTCAAAACCCAGTAACAAAAGCTACAAGACAATTCGCCGATATCTCAGACGAGGAAAAAGAAAACCGGTAACTCGACTTATGAAAAATGGGACTCGTAGTCCAATTGTAAGCTAAAATTTTATCCTTCCTGTGTCAAGCGGCCCATAGTGCTTGCGCTTATTTCGGCCTGTTTCTGAAGTGTAAGCAGATTAGAGTGTTTGACCCCTGGACGGGACACTAATCTATTGCGGTTTAGTTCCCAGCAGACGCTTCCAATTTACCAACCTCACCAGGATGGAAAGCCGAGTTAGCTTTGGCGAAAAAGAAGGTCATCCAACTGAATGTTCAAGTCTCAGCAGAGCCGGTGATTAATTCGGAAGTGTGTGGTTGGAAGTCGAAGATCTTTCCTTCTGCGCTAACCACGGTGCTTAATACGCCATTTTTCTAATTTGAATTTATTTTTAATTTAAATAGGACAAAATAGTATTGCTCACATTTTGTCTTATTTAAAATTCACCAGATTTGCAGTTTCCTGCCCCCAGAAAGGACTGGGGCGAATAGTTTGCATTAGGAAAATGTGTATTGTAAAACTGGTAGTGGAATCTAGAACTGCTGGCTTCTATTGAGCAGCACACAGAACAACAATTTGGATGTAAGAACACAAAGTCACAATGGTGTCTTGAGACAAACACGCTTAACGTTAAAAAACGAACCACTTTATAGTAATAAGAATGTAAATTCTACACCGTAAAAAAGAGAGAAAACTTACTGACGTTTCGGACGTTAGGCCTTCTTACTCCGACGAAGGACTAACGTCCGAAACGTCAGAAAGTATTCTCTCTTTTTTACGGTGTAGAATTTACATTTTTATTACTAAATTGTTTCCAGTTAGAAACACCGACGCAGCTCAAACTAGTTTACACTAGTTAATTTTCTATTTTGAACCACTCTATAGTTGCGGCCACGTCCTCGGACTGGAGGGAAGTTAAATGATACCGAAACGATGGTCAAACCAGGACGAACTTGTTCTATCTCCATTTTTCTCACTGTATAGAAGCTCTTGTTACCGAGTCGTAGTTTAGTTTCGTTAGCCACCATTTCAGAATATGATCATCCCTGTTTTCAATCCTAATGATAAAACCTCAATTGAAAACAAACTCCGTATCAAAGTAAAGTAAGAACTTTATTTAAAAACGAAACATTAAGGAATCAAACTTGCTTTGATAGCATGGAGACAGCCCAACCGTATTAAATACGTGTAAAAAGTGCACTGATTGTGATAAATGAATTCATTTTTTCTGTTATTAAACCACAGCAAGATTTATATCAATAGAGTCGAAACAATCTTTCATTAGTAATTGCAGGTGAAGCTGACGTAGTTTCGTAATGAACGTTTTTGTTATACAAAATTTGCTTAGTTTTACTAAAAAGAATTATTCATTCATTATTGCGTTTCAGGAAAACTTTTATTAAAAAAGGATTTATTTTTCAATACATGTAGTTAATCTATTCAATCAAAACTTCAGAAAATGGTATGGACAATCTTAAACTGACACGACAACCTTGGCTTCGAAGGAAAACGGTTTTTATCCTGTTTAAAGGAAAAGAACTGCATGTGAGACCAAAAAAATCCTTCAATTTGTTTTTAAAGCCGTAGAGAATGAAAACATGCCTTGGCTGACTGGAGTAGAATAATTCTCTGACTAATTCGGCTATTTATTGTGATGATAGCATTAAATCTAAACAGCGCCACCTAAAACAGAGATTAAAAGACGGCTGGATATCGCCACACAAATAAAACTTTAAGGGATATGAAGTAAACTCGTTTCAATGAAAACCTACCTTATATGTATAAGTTTCTACTAAAGCTGTTTATTCCTTTGTAGCGTAAATGTTAAGTTGAAACATAAAACAACCGTTTCGTGTTCATCCACTTCCCACTCTCGTAGAATTGCGAGATTATATAGGGCGCGATGATACTGTCTCTATTTATACCAGAGGATGTCAAGAGGCCTTGACAAGCGTCAGTAAGGACTTCTAGGGTAAATTCGTGATCATGGAGCGACGTCCCAAATAGCAAATTCTAACTGACCATAAAATGTTGACGCAAAAAGAGGCCAGAGTCAGATTTGTTGTTGTTTCCTTGCAGTACTGTATTTTACTCAATTTTCGCACGCCCCAAGGCCGTCAAATTTCGGACGTGTCGTTTTTATGTTAGACTGCTTATTATATTGTCGGGAAGGGAAGATCGTCAGTTTATATAAGGACATCGTTTGGACTGCCGTATATTACGTCGTTCGCCATATTTCTCGTTTTTAAACAAGGGGTCAAAGTCGTCTGAGACGAGATTGACGTCGTAATTTGACGTCTGGTATAAATTTTGCCACTGATGCCGTATTCTCTGGGGCATGTTAAGTACATAAATTATTATTTTCTCGGGCCATAAAATAACATGAACTTGTATCAGTATGTTAATTACATACAATAATAACTGCTTCTCTTTTTTCCGCAAATTTTAAAAATAATTTTGGGTCGCTCGGACGACAAATAAACATCAGTGGTTATCGTGAAGTTTAAATTGACGATTGTTTTTCAGTCTTGAACTGCTGAGAAGGAATCATTTGATGTCCGATACAACTAAGTCAAGTTAGTTGACAACAATTGCTTCTCGACAAAGCCAAAGGTTTAAAAACATTTGATTGCGCTTCATAATCATTCAAGCGGACGTCTGGGTAGTGTTTTGTGACCTTACTGAAGAAGCAATAGTTTTTACACAACTTTAATTCAACTTAGACAAAGTATTGCAACCAGTTCAACGTACAAATTACCTTCTGTACTGCTGAGCCGAGTGAACGAACTGGCAAGTAATCCGATAGTCACTGCGAGAACACAACCAGTCGCTACTAAAATAGCTATCGTCTTTGGCTCCATTGGCATAATTTCATTCGCTAATTCTGAAACATTGAAGCGTTCAAAATCACTCAATCTTTTTCAACTTAATCTTCTCGTTAACATAAATCTGCTGTAAAAATACAAATTCAATTAAATGTTTTGTCTTTGTTATATTATGTAGCAAATTGTTTGTTGTTAAACACAGTCTATGGCAACAGGAATGTATTGTATCCATATATATAGATCAAGTAGAAAGGAAATTTGATCAAATCGACGATTACTGCCAAAATCTCGCAAAAATGGCACCCGAAAGAAAACATAAAGTTGTTTCTGTCGGTGTCTCGATAATTCTTGTTATTTTTCTGACATTGTTACTTTCCAGTTATTCCGATGTCCACTATTACGAGGTAAGTTGTGATCTCGCGATTTTAAAAACAAGCATATTTCGCAAAATATTATTTTAAAACCAGTCAAGAAGTTTTACAATACGAGTTAATCGACAAATATCAACAAGTACTGTAGGTAAACAGTTATTTAACTGAAAAAATAAAACCCCTTAAGCTTGGTAGACTTTTCTATTCTTCCCCGCGTCTTCGATGATTAAAACGCTATTCATGCATTTTAGAATAATTAAGAGATTCTGCAAATATCAAAGTTAAAGAAACAACCAGTGATTGTGGTTAACAAAAAAATGATCGTATTCAGTATTTTTGAGCATTTTAATTTTGCAGTATTTATTTCAAAGAGTATTTTTAATGTTTTTTTTTAACAAAAAATCACAGTTTACCCTGGACAGTCCCAGATTTTCCGAGAGCAATCGATTTTTTTTCTAATATCGTCATTGGTCCACAAGGAATTGCATGCAGTTAAACTTTTCTATAGTTCCGTTAATGGTCCCTGCATGACAAAGCCAAAAATAACGAGTGTAAATGGGATTCAGAAGTTTAGACTAATAGGATGAACAGGAATGCATGTTTGTATGGTCCTTTTAGTTGCTATTATTTAAATGTAAAATTACGTAAGTCATATTTAGTGAATCGAAATTAAAATGACAGAACAATTGATTTAGACAACCTCAAAGCTGAAACTTTTTTTGTGATTGTATATTGAGGTGACAAACTCAAATGTATGACTGACGAAAAAACAAACCGCGAAATCACAGCTATTAACACTCCTTAGGCTTAGATCAGTAATAATTTAAACATTTCAGCTTTGAAATTTCAGCTTTAGAATTTTTTTTTCGTACCTCATCGACAGTTATTGACACTCTGTTAAGAAAATTAGTAAAACTTTGATAGAGATCCATGGTATATTTAAATCGATATGTTTCGGCATGTCGCATATGTCGTTGCTATGTGCAAATTACCTGAATTTATTATTCTGACAATAGCATACGACATGCCAAAACATATCACTTTAAATACAGTATGGATCTATAGAAAAGCTTTTTCTTAAAACTTCGCGATTGAATGACTACACTAATTTGTGAAATGGAAATGACGAGTTTTTTTTTTGTTTTTTTTCATTTTTTTTTGTTTTTTGTCAGTCGTACCCACCTTTCGCTTGTGCTTACGTCGCTAGTGTGAAGCAGGTTTAGTAAGAAAGCAGTTAAATAGGAAAAAAGGTCAGTAATTGTGAAAGTGTTTAAGTAAGTAAGAAAGTAGAAAGTTAGTAAAAAAGTAGACAAGTTAGTAAGTTGGTAAAAAATAAAACAGGAAAGAATGAGGTGAGTAAGTATAAGAAAGTAAGCAAGTTAGTAAGAAAGTTGACAAGTTAGTATGTAGGTAAATAGATAAGAAAAGTAAAACAAGTAAGAATGAAGTGAGTAAGTAAAGAAGTAAGCAAGTTAGAGTGGGTAAAAAAACAAGAAAGAATTGGGAGATTTAGAAAGAAAGTAAGCATGTTAGTAAGAAAATAGGCAAATTAGTAATGTCGTAAAACCAAATTTCATTCTTGTTTAACAATCCGCCATGTCTTTTCAGTATGCCTTTGTAAAACAGAAGAGCACTGGCAAAGTAGACACGAACAAGATTTACACGGGTGGCCGGCATTGGATTGGCCCCGACTACACTTTTAAAACGTTTCGCGCGGATGCACACTTCGAAGACTTACCCAAAATAACCGCCTTTACGACTGACAAGCTAGAGGTAACAATTTCTTGTGCATTTCAGTACTTCCTACGACCAGAAGACCTCGCAGATATGCATAAAGAATATGACTTGTTCTACAGGCCAGTAGTACGAAGCACGGCTCTAGCTGCAGTTAAAAGTAAAGCAGCTCTTATTTCAATGACAGACTATCTTAAAAATCGCGAGAAAGTTGAGCTACAAATTTTCGAGTCCTTGGCGCTTCGTCTCGGTGGACAGTGTTGTCGGAAAGACTGTGTTTCCCGCGCGAACTGCAAGTTGGATTGTAAGCCGTATGCAAGTTGTACCAGAGAAGACAAAGGTTTATTCGTTGATATCAGATATTTTCAACTGCACGAGGTTGAGATAGCATCGGACATTAAAACGCGTTACTTGAGGCAAATCATTGAGACAGCGGAGGACGAAAAAGCCCAATACACTCAGTCCAAGAAGGTATTCACTTTTTTGCAACGATATTACAGACCATGTATAGCTTTTTTTATCTTTCAGATGAAAACTATTGTCATCTATGAACTCAGAAACCGAAAGAAAAAAAAAAGAAAAGAAAAAAATTCGCACCTAAGTATGCTTTTCATCAATAAAAGTTTGAAATTTAAATTTTGACCGGGCGACAGGGGACTGGTACCTGTGACGTTGCAGCAGTAAGACGTTCGCTATGTTTTACAAAAAAAACGTGACAAACAAAGCACTTCTAACTGAATTTCTCTGTTTTTCGCTGTATCTTATAAACATAAAAGAATGAGATTGTTGTGTTGACAGCGTTAATATTCAACTGGAAGCCACACAAGTACGTTATCACAACAGGACCTTCATAATAGCATTAATGCTCGGTCATAAAACGACAGCAGTCCCAAAAATGTCTTATTTGCACGTTTAAAGACTCGAGAAACATAACAGGAACCGCAAAAAACTGTTTAATTTTCGAACTTTAGTATTACTTAAGGGTTCTAATTTTCATCTAAGAGATAATTAAAGTGATATAGGGACTTCAATTAAAAGATTCAATTCTAAAGTAAATTAAATAAGGAAAATTAAAGTATATTTATTTAAGTGCACGACCAGATACTTAACTCTGACAAGCTACTTTTCAGGTCTTGTTTATTTTTTTAAGGAGAAGTAATTCCCTTTTCCTTTTTAAGAATCTCAACTGATAGGAGACAAACAAGTTGGCTATTTACAAAGCGTGATGATCCCCTTGGATTACAAATCCATTTAGTAGTCTGAGTAGGAGACTTTAACACCAGTCATGCGCAGTAGTCAAATTCCTGACTCTGACAACTGAGCTACGTTGCCTCACATTTTTCGGGTTTCTACTCTCCGACTTTTCATTCGCCATTTGGACTAAGTTTTGTTTGGAACAGAAACTACCAACTAGCATAAAGCATCCCAGCAAGCAGTTCGCAGAAACTTTTGTGTGTGTATGTGTGTTTGGGGGAGGGATGGGCCGGGAGAAGTGAGAATCTGAGATGCGAGCAAACGCTGCAAGCGTAAGCGCTTTGAAACTGTATAGGGTTGAAAGTTGTTTCCAATTTGTTATCATAAAAACCACTATATAATACCAAGGCCCTTGTCCCTAAAAATTGGCCAATATCCTGATTCTACCAACTAAGTTTTTACCGAATATAAATTTATTAAACATAAATTAAAAAAGAATAGCCAATACAACGTAGAATTTGAAGTTTTATAACACAATATTTC
>ERZ1740055.509-NODE-509-length-10900-cov-8.163947_pt1 | contig 10900 bp, 4 predicted proteins | sample MGYA00581747_ERZ1740055 | MGnify/ENA primary metagenome ERZ1740055 (study PRJEB43018, sample SAMN04849739) | marine metagenome | isolation source: floating plastic debris | place: Pacific Ocean | collected 2008-08-28 | study: EMG produced TPA metagenomics assembly...
AAAGGCAGTCGTATGTTTATGCAAAAACTTGATCATGAGATGTTGCGTGACTAATTTGGCGGAAATTTATGGCGATCCGATTTTTTTCGGATCCGGTCCAGGTTTTGTTAATCCGGTCCAGGTTTTGTCAATCCGATCCGATCCGATCCGATTCGATCCGATCCGATCCGATCCGATCCGGTCCGGGTTTTGTCAACGCCCTTAACTAACTTAGTCCCGGCCAGGATCAGTGTAAAAAAACGAAACAGGAAGTTGCACACGCTTTATTTCTTACAAGAATAATATATAAACTCTTGGTCTTTGGCCATAGCAGCTTAACTAAAAATATAACACAGACAGCGTTGATAAACATTTTAAAAACGTGCATTTTAAACTTAACGTTTTGTATGCTTGTCAACATACATTTTCAAACGGTATGACCGTTACAATTTTTGAAAAAATATTTATACAGTACAAATGGGGATCTGGAAACCGTCTAGTTTTTCAAAAGTTGTAACGGTCATACTTTTGAAAATGTATGTTAACAAGCATACGAAACATTAAGTTTAAAATGCATGTTTTTAAAATGTTTATCACCGCCGTCTGTGTTATATTTTTAGTTACAAGAACAAACTTTGTAAGAACATCCGGGCTGAGATTTACCCAGAAAAGAAGAACAAGCTAAGAACAATCACCGGGCTGAAATTTTCATCAGACAATTCTAAGAATTTTATTTAATTGTTGCACACAGATTGAGATGTACATTTAAGTCCATAATAACATTTCTAACCGCTTTTTTCATTTTTTAAAAGCAGTTGAAAATGGTAACAAAAACTTGAATGCTCCTACTCGTTGCATTATGTACGATACTATATGAGGGGTAGTGAATTAGTAATCCGAGATTGTCCAAGACGCCGAGATGGCCTTTTTAAAACGAGTCCGAGACTTTTGAAGGCAACGAATAATCCGAGACCGGGGCTTTACGACACGAAAAATCGGAGGAAAATCCGATACTCCGAGACGGAGAAAGTCACAATAGATACGAGACTTCGAGATATGGCAAAAAATATTACGAGATTTCGAGAACCGACTCTATTTTGCCGAGACTTTCGTTTTTTAAAGGACCATTCGCTACCCCTAATATGATAAAACGTTTTGTTTGGAATCTGTTCAGTTTTGCAACTCCGTAACGACAATTTTAGTGCTGTTTGGAAATATCAAGAAATAAGAACAATTTGAGACTGAAATCGCCAGAAACTGAGAAAGTTAAGGAAAGTCCGACCTTGGTCGAAAGTTATTGGTTCTTATAAAAAAAGCGTGTATACGGGTTTTCCTACAACATTTCTTAAGTCCTAAAAATAACCGTCTATATTTTTAAAACAAGTAATAAAAATGCCGCATTGGTCCATTTATTCAGTAAGTTTTGAACAGATTCGTGAAACTCTTTAAAAGTAACTTTGGTGTTAATGAAATGTAACATGTAGTGTAAAAGTATCCTTATTTGTCTCAGTAGATGAATAGAAATGATTGGTAACTTTTCAAACAGTTTCCAATTTATTTTTCTAGAAGAAAAGAGTTTCAATAAGTCCACCAATAATTACAATTGACATATTCCATAGAAACAAACTTTATCTCTTGAAAAAAAAACTTAATCCAAAAAATACAAGTATAAATGAAGGACTGTTTAGTTTTTAGCGGGGTGGGTACGGGGACCCCAAATGCTTCTTTCATAGCAGTTTATCACTGACTTTGTTTTTTAAAAAATTTTACTACTATAAATTTCTAAGACTCCACTCTTGACTACATTCATTCTTTTTCTTATCGTTTTGGTTAATGTTTTTCGTGATTACCCTCCATTCTGCAAAATTAATTGGTACAGTCCTAATTACTTTTGACAATTAGGTCAAAGCCTCTTGTCTTCTATCATTCATCTGTCTACTGCTGATATGAATTGTCATTGATAAGGAAAAAAACAGGTCCTATGTCATAAAACTGCCCAGCCGTATTAATTATAGTTTGCGTTCATTGAGCCATGATAGGAAGTAACTCTTTATTAATTATGTCCTGGAAAAACAAAGGCATGCTTTAATTTACGCCAATCGTGTCTCCATTTTCAACCAATTTCCTCTGGAGCGGATCCGTGTTTAGACAAGAAAACCTGGGGGGATTAATATTTCAAGAGAGATATTCATTCCATTCGAGAAAGACAAAACCTCTTGAAAACTGTCGAGGACTACTGGCGACAAACTAACAAAGCCTGCGACCGTTTTGTTTGCTTCTCTTGATGACCATATCTTTCAAAATAAAATAGCTATGTATATGACACTATCACTGAAATCTAAGAAAACCGTTTCTGTACAATTTTATTCACACATAGAGAAAACAAGATTAGTTCCGAAAAGAGGATGTGACTATAAAAAGTTCTAGCATATTTACCGCCTAATCTTTTCAAGTCTGTGGAAAATTTCGAAGGTCAATCACCACAGGTGAAGAATTCGTTGTATTAGTCGCTTTGTATCTCACGCAAATCTGCAGTCGAAAAATGTTATCCAGCAAAGACTCTTGTAATTCTACTAATACTCAATAATATCCACCAATAAGTTAAGACATTGTGAGGCTTTGACACAGGTGCGAAAAGGTTTATACTCGTTAATTTAAAGCCTTTTAAACCGAACGATCGACATGTTTGAAAAGCTAAAATTTTGACTTTTATTTGCGTTTGAAGTATTCCTTATGCGTGATTTTCTTTCCGAACTATTCAAATTAGCTTTTTCATGTTTACAAAAAGGGCGTCAAAAACATTCTACAAATTCAATCAAGTACTGTGGTTTCAATATATGTTTGGATTTCGGCAAACTTTGCCTTATGCTGATGACAGAAGATAAAGAAACGCGAGTATTGTATTTAAGTGCCAAATTGCACAAACAAAGAAATTGCAACCTAAAGGCATAAAATATTTATTCACAGAGCATCTAAATTGGTTGAACTACACGAGAAAGCGATGCGAAAGCGATACTTCGATTCTATTTTGTCAATGAAACCACATGATAATATAGCAGGATTACGCAAGTGCAGAAAGACATTTACTTAAACATGACTTGCAAATTAAGTGTTTTTCATTTTATAAGAGTCCTTCGTCACTTCTTTCTTTACAGCTCGGGATAAAAGTTATTTCAAGTCTTTAATTCGACTGAAACCAGATTAAAAGCCATTTGTAGTTTAAACATTCAATTTCTAAAGCGAACAACGCGACAGTTTTCCATATTTCTTTTTTTATAGAGCTCAACTATCAGTATTTGTTATTCATAAACATTTTATCGCCTCTATGCAAAAATATCAAATGGAAGACAAAACAATAATAGAGATTCCTTTGAAATAAGCGCAACGAGTTCTGTTTCAGTCTCTTCATGACTTACCAAAGCTTATCTTAGATATATCAAACCAAACGATTAGTAAACTCACCAATAAAAATTACTTTGATAAAATTGGCGGGATAATTTCATTCCCTTTGATGAAAATCTCATCACTGAGTGTATTCATATTACTAATACCAGTAATGGACACGCTTTGAAAAGACTCTTAAAAATGGAGTTAAACCACAACACATCGGAAATCCGATCTTTTTCATGACCGAAATTGCGTTCCATTTGATGGCAACAATTTTATTTATGAAATGTTTTAAAACGTGACCGATGTTTCCTTTTTTTAATAATAACAAATATTCTTAACTGGAAAAATTGAATATCTTCAAAAGTTACTGAATAGACAACTCTATTGTTAGTCTGTTAAATTAATTTAATGGTCCAGTTTGGTATTTCGCCTTAAGTTTTCTTACGGCGTCTTTTAAATGTCACTTATACACAAAAGCGAAAATGCTGTGCGGTGTAGTTGGGCATCTACCTACAATGTTTTGATTCAGAAATTAAACCGTAGCAACCGCCATACTACTTGCTTTAGACTGTAGCATTGTGTTTTGACTAACGCTTGGCGAGTTAGGCGGAGCGTGAGGATTTATGAAGCTGGGTGCTTGCAATTGAGTTCTAGTTTGTGGGATCTGTCTACTTGGGGCAGCTAGCGCGGGTTGTTGCCCCATTGAGTTTTTAAGTTTTGTAGGTGCGGGTTTCTTTGTAACTGCTTTGTGATAAAAGTTCCGCCAAGACTGAAACGTTTTTGAAGACCATATCCACATGTTTGATGAAATGCCTACAATTAAAAGCATAAAAAATTTTACCATAAAAACCTCGAGTTTAGGTCCGAAATGTGTCTGACACCGAGGGTCTTCGCGGCAAAAAACAGAGCTAAACTGCCAGGCTTTCATGTTTTTATGTTCATAAAAATAACACGCCACGACACAAGTGGCTGGTACTGTGTAGAGGACAGAAAAAACTCCTATCCTAACCATAAGTTTTTCAAGTTTGTCGGTATTTGTCTCTTTACTTTTAAGAACATTGCGAATACGAAAGAGAGCAACAAAACCCGCAAGCAGAAAAAGGGAACCCAATATGAGGTAAATACACAAAGGAGCGAGAACATACGCGCCCAGGTTTTCCGAATTTTGGGTGCCAACATAGCATAATCCACTAAGTTCATCTCCGTCAACTTTTCGCATAATCAAAACGATAATTGTTTGAATTGCAGGAACAGACCATGAAACGAGATGAAAATATGATGCTTTTGATTCGATCGCCTCCTGTCCCCATTTCAATCCTGCCGCGAGAAACCATGTAAGCGTCAGGATAACCCACCAAACTGCAGAAGCCATTCCGAAGTAATAAAGCATTAAGAAAACCATTGTACAGCCAGCTGTGTTCATTCCGTCGACAACTATGTGATTTTTTGACGACTCGCACACGATTGTGTCGCGTCCTGCAATGATTCTGATCAGATACCCGACTGAATAGAGATTATAGCACATCGAGAGAAAGATGATGGGTCGCTCGGGATATTTAAAACGACGGGTGTCAATTGCAAACGTGCATACAGTTATTGCAGTCAAAATGAAGCACAGTATAGCCCACACAGATATCCAGGCTTGCGTAAATTTTTTGTCGCTAGTAGTAAATAGTGCATTTTTGCCGCATTTAACAGCACAGAAATCAAATTTTTCCAGGTAGACAAAATTCTTGTTGTTAAGGCACTTTTTCCAGTCATAAAATGATGAATTTAACCCCCTACTCGGCCCCTCAGTGGGACGTTGACCCGTAGACCATGAGACATCTTTTCCTAGCGATTGTAAATATCTCTGCAGTGCAACGTTATCTTTTAGTAACTTATTAAAAATTTCACTAGAGTTAACTCCGGATGCATCGCTCCTTGGTGCAGACATACAAAGGCGACTAGGATCACTCCGTGCCAGGGGGTCTCCATCACGCGGTAACCTGTTACAATCCAAAGTATCGGGCCAGTCGAATCCAAACCGCTTCATTACAGGCTGGCATCCCCTTCTTGCTTCCTCGCACGTTTCGCGACAACCAAAGAGCGGAGCGTCACTTTCCTTGGTACACAGCGGTGCAAAAACTGAACACAGAAAAAACTGCAGATGCGGATAGCAACGAATGGCGACAAGGGGATGAAACTCCTGAACTTTTAGTGCCGCCTCGTCCTGGTTTTCTTGATCAAGAAAATTTGGCATTCGCGTCATGTTATATCCTATATTACGACACATCGGGATCGTAATTCTTTGGCATTTCGACGCCTCGGTTGTTGAAAACGCAAAAACGATGAAAATAATTATAAAAAGTTTCATTGCGCTTGAAAAAACTGCTTTCTTTCGTGCAATTTGTTGACACATATCCAACATCTGATTCCTTGTCTCATCAAAACATAAATCAATAAACTCAGCACAGCGAGACCAAAATCGTGGCCTTAACAGGCAGGATGAAAAGTGCAAATGCCCTCTATTATTCGTGTTTATCATCTGGCTTAATTTTACAAACGTCAAGCGCTGAATCCATGCTGTCAATCAACTTATGCATTTTATTGGCTTCTGGTTGGTTAGGTAAGTATCGACTTAGCCATTGTCCAATCACGATCGCAAATGAAAGATTAAAAGGAGCCGCGGAAATGAATTGCCTTTTTTATATTCAACTCAATTCTTAAGCACTTTTTTTCCTTTGAAAAGCTTTGAAAGCATGTGACGGTGAATAGATCTTCAGGAAGAAAACATACTATCCACATTTCAACAAGTTATTAAAATTCATTTATGCTTCATGAGATAATTATCGCTAGATTTTGATATTCCCGAGGGAAAGTAATTAAATGAGAGTAGAATAAGCGAGTCCCTGTTTGTTTGAGATAGCTTATCAGCCGCACATGAATTAATTTCAGTTCCTATATTCCTCAAATTTAACCAGATCACTTTGTAATCATATTCCATTTATTTATTTCCATCAATGTCACGTCGTGTCACTTTCGGTTAAAAGCTCTCATAAAAACGTCGAAGGGTTTTGAGCGCTCTCAAATTAAGTGAATTTAACTAAATTGAAAGTTGAAAGAAAGCCGTGCTAATATATGCAACACTGCATGGCTCTATTTGAAATTTATAGTCTAATTTCCCATTTCCAATTATTTCTGTGAAAAGAGAAATCCGTGTGTTGCTTCGGTAAAAACGTAGTCAGATTGTTAAAAACAGATGACCTAGCGGTATACCGTGGTACAATATTTACCCGCCAATCAAGACGATTTCTGTCTTTCTGGATTCATGCGCGTGACAATTATACGAAATACAACTCTTTGAAAAGGCTGCGATACCGCTTGAACAAACAAACAACTTTATCCAAAAAAAGCCCTAAACAAGGCCAGTTCTTTTACAGTGTTTGCTTGCCGCATTTCAACTTAATTAAGCGACTCATATCCAATCCAACGACTCAACAATGTTTTTTCTGGAACTATTTTTACCTTTCAAAGACAATTTCAAAGGCTGTCTTTCAACTGCGCGGAACAAACTCTATTGATGTAATCACCTTTCATTAAACACAAATCTTTGTGCACCACAGAAAAGCACTATGGATTAATTGGTGTCCTTTGCCTAATTGTTAACAGATTCGTTTTATTCTCTATGAGCTACGTGGCTGAAAGCCTTCACAATGATGAAAAGACCCGAGACGCACCTTAATTCAGTGTCATTCCTACGTGATGCGGCGCAGAAAATATCTGTTCCCTAAAAATTTGATGAGCACTTCCTTCATGCGGTCTCCTCTGCAATCAACAGCAAGAAATGCGGGAAAACTCCAAAGGTATTAAAAAGGCCGCCTTTAGTTCAGATTAAATGAAGACAGAAGGAATCTCAAAGCGCCTTTGAGTATTTAGAAATTCAGAAACGAAGATTAAGCAACTCCAAGTTGAAATTTTTGTAATTTGAAAAGTCTAATGCAAAGCTTTCGAGCATTTGTCAGAGAAACTGAATCTCAAATTAGATCTTGAATTATCTAACTTAGGCGTTGGACCGAATCATTGTTTATTTGTTTTAAAAAAAAAAAGATTCAAGAAACAAAAATTGATAAAATTTTGAGTCACAAAATTGGCAAGCACTGCGAGCAGATGGTCATTTTTGCAAGTGATTTGAGAGACAGATTTCAATAAAAATTAAATTTCCCGACCAAGAAAACCGCGTTTTCAAAGTCTCTTTCTTGTAAAACAAACTTGTAACTATAAATTTAATAGGATTTAACAAGCTGAAGTGATCGCTTCTTTAGCTAGAACTCGAAAATAGCGCTCAAACACGTGCTACCTGATTTGATGAAACCAGACAAAACTTTAGCTAAGTTTATCAACAAAATGATCTTATATACGTCATTACAACGCGTTTGATAATCTTTGTTTTTTCTATGTGGTTTGTTATTTCTTCTTCTGCTAATTCAGTAATTGGCTTCTTTGGTATAATATGCGCTTATTGTTCAGTTTGTGTAAAGTGAAAATTCATTTTCTTTAAAATTACTCTCAAATATCTTTCATCTATTAAGCAAGGATAAACAAAGGAATCTTTTACTCTTTCTTTCAATATTATCATCATAAATACTGAGCCGACAAATGCTACTAACACGGACACTTTTTATTTTGTAAAAAAGATTCATTGGTCCTTAAGATAATTTATCTTGATTTTCGTTATTTTTTATTATTTCTGATTCCATACGTTAGGTAAACTTTTGTGCTTGACTTTTTTCAAGTTACGTTTTAATGAAGGGGTGTAAAATAGAATAAATAATTTTTAAACTTTGTCATTTCTCGATTTAGTTCTCTTACGTACCTTCCGGACATTTTTTATGTCTTTATGATTTATGCCCTGTTCAAATCCCGAATTTACAAAACACAAGAGTTACCTGGAGGCCCAAACGCTGAAAGTCTGTTCATTGCTTCAACACTGTCCCAAATTGAAGATTTTCATTAAGTTTTGAAAACTTGAATTTTATAAAGTTTGAGTCATTCAACATGTCTTTTTTTAAAACCACTATAAAGTTGACATCTTTATTTTCATCACCGTAAGTAGTGGCCACGGCAGTGTAAGAAGTTTGGAGCTTTAGCTCTTGAGTCGCTAAGATTTATGGCTACAACACTCGAAACGTCAACTCCTTACACTACTTAGGACGATCTATGATAATAAGAATTTAAACTTAGCAAGTTTTGACATTTGCCTAATTCGCAGACTTACTTCAAAAGTTTCTTTAATTTTTCAGCAAGGATAAGGTAATAATCTCATTATTATGGCGACTACTCCATTCGGATTTAATTTTTCTCGAAGCCTGCGGTAATAAATTAGTGAAAACCATCGTCTGTGTGCGATTAGACAAACAAAACCTGCTCTTTTCAAGGGAATGCAAACAGCCGATATTTGACAGCTATTACCGGTTGTAAAAATGTTTTGATTTATTTATATATATGGTATCTCACTATTTCTTTGTAAAATTTATACAAACGTTGGTGCTTTAAATCTATTTTGAGCAGAACAATTGCAAAATAAAAGAAAAAGAAGACATCATTTTGATACAAAGCTTATTTTTTATGTCTTGTAATTATTAAGTGTGAATCAGTAGATTGTGAGGGAAAAGGTAGAGGGTGGAGCGATTCTAAACCTTACCCCGTGACCGTGAAAACGCTGTTTTGCATTTTCTTAACGCAGACGGGGAATCTGTGTTTGATAATACAGTTCAAACTATAGGGGTTATTTAATTCAGTGGGAAATTGAAACGCTAAAACTGTCAGACTTTCCCCCGCAGAATTACTAATTCTATTTAATAATTTAAAATCTGTTTATATAGAGTATGCAAATAGCTTGAGGATATGTATGAACAGCCATTGAAATCTGTAACAGCCAAGCTGCCATTCTAATTAAATTCATCTATCCAAACCAAACATAGAGAATTAAGTGATTTATGCACATTTACAAGTGTTTTTCTTACTCCATTATACATTTTCTTCGAACTGTCTGTCTGTTTATATGAATAATTCATAATATAAACAAATATGTTAGTATTCGTAGAAGAACCAGTTGCTGATTTATAAAACAATAACAAAGCTACTTAGTTCTCTCTGTTTTGGAAAATACGTCAAAGTCGTTTTGAGTTTCTGAAAGGCAAAAATGATTAGTTCATTGCCAGACGTATAATAGAAAGCACATGAAAGAAACAGAACTTCTGACAGACACATAAAATTTCTGAAAGGAACTGCACCGGAAGCTTCTAAAACCATCAAACCGACTATAATTGGTTTTTAAAAACAAATAGGAAATCACTCCTTTCCCGATAATAGTACAAACATTTAATAAAAGATTCATTTTATAGTTTGTAGGGCTATTTTGTGGTTCGCCCACAAAGTTTTTTTATAATCTCCCACAAAGAGTGTTTCCCGAGGCTAGCTAAAATAACTAATTCAGTATTGTTTTTTTAATGCATTTTTAAATTGCTGTATCAGACTAACACCTGTCCACCTATTTTTTATACCACGTAAAACAACGGTAAACATTTTTCTGATATTTCAAGTGGTTCTTTACCGTAGCTACATAACTCACAATAACGATAAAAGAAGTATTTTGATAACATCTCTAGCTGCTTGAAGTTGTTCCGAAAGTTCGAAAACAGCTACTCAGTGTCAAATATAGGCAAACTTGAATAACATTTAAAAAACAGTTTAAAGAAAAAAAAATAAAATTCTTAAACTTTCAGGCTTCAAAGGAATTCGAAACCGTAACTTCTTCGATACTTGTCACGCGCTATTATCAACTGAGCTATGAAGCCACAAATGGAAGAACAGGTCACTTTAAAGCTTTGTTTGCGCCACTCTTTGTAGTCCAACAATCTGTACCCGGTGTAAGCAAAGGCGTTATGATTATGAATAATTAGGTGAAGTGTCATTCGCCTTTTACCGTCAAAGAACAATTTTGAAAGCATTTTCACGCCGTTAAGCCGGATCTTTGTCCAGCTTAAATTTTGAACTTTGCATTCCTGGAATAAAACGGCATTTTTGATTTTGGCATTTGTGGCAAACAAAAGCTTTTAAATACTTTTCTTCATAAAAGCCGCATTGGCGGATTAACAACCAGGAAATCTCTCGCGCTAGCTTTTGTCGTTTTCACCCATCTTTGACAACAAATTTTACTGGTATCTTGCTCTTCACTTTTTCACCAGAAAAAAGGTATTGAAATCTGAACAGACAAAAATAATGTATGCTCCCGAAATTAAAAATAAACACAGCAAAATAGTTCCTGTTCATCAGCAGGTACCTAAACTGTGTGCAATTCTATAATTGGTTTCGGCTCCATTAGCTCTTAACGAAATGTATTTGACACTGACTAAGTATCGTTCATTTTGCGACAGATTTAAATCTTGTCAGATTATAAAACTATTGTCTATGTTCAATCTGCTCAGAATGTAAATTAGAAGATGAAAAACATTTTCTACTTGATTGTCCGTTCTACAATGAGGAAAGA
>ERZ1740055.510-NODE-510-length-10893-cov-7.449068_pt1 | contig 10893 bp, 3 predicted proteins | sample MGYA00581747_ERZ1740055 | MGnify/ENA primary metagenome ERZ1740055 (study PRJEB43018, sample SAMN04849739) | marine metagenome | isolation source: floating plastic debris | place: Pacific Ocean | collected 2008-08-28 | study: EMG produced TPA metagenomics assembly...
TAATAATAATAATAATAATAATAATTATTATTATTATTATTATTATTATTATATTATACCAATAATAAATAAAAACAATAATAATTATATGTTACTACTACTACTACTACTACTGCTACTACTAATTCTACTACTACCATTAATAATAATTATATTAGTAGAGGGCAAAAACTGCCAAAGTAATCAAATCTTTGTTGTTCCTTGATTGGGCTTAGTAGTAGTTCGTTTTCTATAAGAGACACTAACAGTCTTTCCAATAATATTCATAGTTAAATGATAGCATCTTGCAAGCCCAGATTTGGTTTGACAGAAGTATACACTGAAATACCAACAACATGCGTGGGACGTATTTATTTTAAACGCAACACTCTACTAACAAAAACTGCTCTACATCATAAATTTTTACAAAGTTGGAGATTTAAAGAATCGTTATCACGCCCCAGTAGTGTCGGAGTTTCACTACTGTTTAGATTACTCTGACAGACGCGGGTTTTCGTAAGCTATTGAAACCGCAGAGCCCAGTGCACCAAAATTTGACAAGAATCACGAAACTCGACAAGTCACATTTGTAAAACGTATTTCTCACGGCTACAGGCAACAACAAGAATTTGTCAAACTGCGCATGCCTAGGGCATGTGAACTGTATTTTCTGTGAGATCCGGTTGAAAGAGAAGACGTATGTCCGAAGTCACCCGAAGTCTAACTTATACTATAATTCTAGTTTCTCTCATATGCTTCACACATAATATTCTACTCACCAACTTTAGAAATGACGACTGCAGTTCCTGAAACAGAATCGTGTTCTTATATAAAAAAATAATAACTTTAAACTCTTGTTCTTTATATTGAAGAGCAAAAATATAGATAGACACTAATATGGTTTTGAGTAATTCACCGTTGCTGGAGAACTCATGGCAGCCAGATAAGTGTTCTGTTGACTAGTAAGAGTAACGCTTTGGTGAATTTACAAAAATGTCAGCTGAACACGAAGAAAGATATTACAGATTTGACGGCAGAGTGACAGTAACAAGTATCATGAATTCCTTTTAGGAGGTTTAGACCGCAAGTTACTGACAAATTCAATGCTCGCCCGAGACTGGACACAAACACAGCTGGGATGTTCTCGCGATGTATATTGTAATTAAAAAATCATCTGTTATTATCATTTTAACTGTATATATTGGTTTGATAATCTCACGAAAATGCTAACACCCTTTATGTTTTTTTCTGACTGCTCGTATACTTTTTAAAATATATTTTGTTCTTGACATGAAAAAGCAAAGTTGGAGAAAGAAATACCCGACGAAGAGTGTTAATTTGAATTCTTTTTGTACAGTACAATAGCGCATAATGCATATACCATTTTTGTGTTTTTGAAATACGTACATTAGTTTTTTTTCTTGTTTGAAAGCTTTGAAAGAAGTTTTCAAAATTGCACACACCTGTTAGTGTTATCTATTGATGGAAAAAGTTTTGTTCGATAATCGCGATGAATGTTTTTGGTTGATCAAACCAAACATGCATGCATGGTGCGAGCACTTTGAAACGACTTGTCCATGGAAATATCTTTTCTGTTTCGGACCTTAAGCTTTTGATTCAAAATCAAGATCAAACTGTTTATGGAACGGAACATTTTAAAACCAAAAAAATTTAAAAGCAACTTACAAATCAAGCTGATTTCTCTTATGCCATGAGCTACAACGTTTTGGGCCGAACATAACTGATTTTTAAATTATAATGTCTGGGCTCATGAGTTTGAAAAATTGATCAATAATTATAAAGCTAACTTCAAGCCTCGGGAAAATTCCCTTAAAAGACGTATGATTAAATAAAATAAAAGCACTTGCCTCAAGTTACTGTCCGAAGAGAAAGCTGAAAAAAGATTTATACAGCGTTTGGATCTTGTTTATAATCATTGGTGTCATAAGCAATCTTTTTTAAAAATACAAGACTAATACAACTGGAACAGTTGGGAGTTTTATTAGTTTTCTACTTCAAGATACGTTGAACAAGGAAATTAACAAACAGCTAAATGAGTTCATTGTTTTTTGGCATTGCTGATTGGCGACTAAAAATGATTATGAATATGGTTTAGTTTTGTCCAGCCTCTACTTTACACCTTTAGACAATCGCGATGCCCAAAGGGCTTAGAATGATTTTGTTTTTCTACCTTACCACGAGTTTGCATTAATGATTTGACAATTCCGTCGATGTCCATGATTCTTATCTCTATAAACATGTTTTTACGACCGTGAAAAAATTGACGAACAAAATCCATGTGTCTATCGCGTCTGTATAACTAAATACAATAAACTAAAATAAAGATATACTTGTAAATTTTACAATACATTACTAATACAAAACAAATAAAGCTTTGCTCTCTTATTTTTACGGGTTGAAAGCAAGAATTTATCAACTCATAAACAATGAAAAGGTTATATAGCCTTTCGACTCTTCTATTTCATGATCTTAGAATATATACACTGCTATATATTATAAGTCGGTTACGAGACGAATAAAGTTTTCCTTAACAAGTTTTTCGCAATTGTGTGTATGGGAAAAATTGTCAAGTTTTTACTTAAAAACTAATATTGTTAAACTACAGGGTAAAACATAAACTACAATGCAAACTGCAAACATTCTTAGGAACGAGATAACCGCTGTGTGACCACATTTTAAAACTTCAAGTGACAAAATCATATTTTGCACAAAACATACATGCAGTTACGTGTTATTGAAACATTCCAACTCAATCAGTAGTAGCATGGTTAGGTAAGGTTCCCCAAGACACTGCTAGTAACTTACTAACAAGTTTGATCAACAAAATCACAGGTTGCATTGATGTTTTAATAAAAAAAACATTCTCCTTTATTATTTTTTGTGCTCGTACAATCTGTCAATAAGGTGAGAAAATCAACTACCTAAGCAATAACATTCACAAGTTACAAAATTTGATTACTTGAAACCGAAAAAGCAAAGAGTGCCATATATGAAACCTAAAAATGTCTATGAGAAAAACTTATAGAAATAAAAAAAAACATTGTTAATGCTAAGAATTTTTGCAAAAAATACTAAAAATAGAAAAAAAAATTTAAAAAAAAAAAAAACCGCAGTAATCAGGTGAAATTAAATAAATTCTGAAAGCAGTAACAGAAGATCAAGTTTGCCTTGACAAGAGTTCTTGGCCATGAATGACAAATTAATTAGTTTTGACAATCTACTTTTTCCATGACAAAATTTTATTTGCTCGATCGCATGAATGTAAAAGCAAAGTTCTCATTGTTGTTGTTGGTATTGTCAGCGTAGTACTAGTAATAGTACAGCGAACGACAAATTTGGCGAAACACCCCGAGCTCAATCCAGTTCTTTTTTATTTTTTGGATGGCAATTGCTTGTCTGTGGTCTCGGTTACGCTTTACTCAGTCATCCAATATAAGAAAACACAAAGACATTTGACACTGGGCAAAGCATATCAGTTTTTGAGCAAGTGGACTTGCCAAGAAAAATTAACTTTTAAAATAGTTTTTCCCAAACACACGAACAATTAAAAATTGCTATGCGAAAACTTGTCACTTAAAACTTTCTCGTCTGTAACCAATTATATTCGATTCAAAGTACACCAAATACCTTTTATCACCGCCATGGAAAGTTCCAAACTGCACAACATACACATTCCGTGCTCCGGCCATGGAATGAAATTTAATGGCAACTCTGAAACTGAAAAGCTTTTAATCGCGGCAAAATTGTTTTGGTGAATTATACATTAAAATGAAAAGCCACAACTACTAGTTGGCGTGATTCGCTCAGTTTTTGTCCATTTAAGGACTTATTCTGAGCATTTCATTAAATTAAAACTAATTTTCTGTCATTTGTTGCACACAAAGATTTAAGATTTCGGTTATATACTAGTGCAGGATTAATATGTTTGTCAATAACCTGTTATAATGTTTGTTTTGCAGTTCATCTTCAAGTGTTTCATAATTCAGTTGGTAATTGTAATGAAAAGGTGACGCTATCACCTTAACTTAAATAACAACGTAAATAGTTTTTTTCTTTTATTTTAAAAAACTAAAATTAAAATAACCGGTCAAAACTGAATTTGGCCATGGTCAACGCGATTGATTTTTCCTAACTAGATATTTTTATTTAGCAACGTACGTATTTTTTTGTCTCGTATTACATAAGAACAGGTTTGCTTACTTTAAAAACAAGGAGAAAAGAGACCGAATGATAAGATATTCATCAGCTTCATTAGTTTTTTGAACAAAATAACAAAAACAACTTTTATTCCCAAGACGGAACTTTTTGTTTGATTAAGGGAATTGGTATTTCAACTATCAAATATGACAGTCCTGACCTCAGGCTATTATTTTAATACAGTAATTTTTAGTCACAAAATAAGTAAAAGTTTTGTCACCAAAAAATACGATAATTTGCTAAATGGTTTACTGCATGCTGTCGCACAAAAGCAAATAACTGCGTCAAATCACAATCTTTAAAAATGATAGCGTTTTATTAAATTTATTTTTTGATAGCTATAGTGTTTTTTCTAGTATGTAACAATATAAAAGCATTTCTTTGTAAGCTAGCTGTTGGTTCCCATATTTCTATCTTTTTTTTGTATCACCGTTATTATGTGTATTAGTTTTTCAAAACTAATAATTAAGATTTTAAAATTATTTAAAAATTTAAACTAACAAAATTTAAAACTTTGACTCAGTACTAACGGTTAGTTTTCGTTGTCGATTTTAAGACGTAGGCAAATTTAAACCAATTTTTATCGCCGTGAAACCTAAGTTTTATAAAACAGTCTCTATAAAAGTAATTTTAATTAACTTTACGAGTTCATTTTAATTTTAAAACTCTCAATTTACTTTTTTTAAAAAGTACAATATTAAAAAGTTTAAAGTTTGTTGTTTCCAGTCCTGTTATAATGAACATTCAAGACAGCCGACTAACAAAAACTTTCAAAAACAAACTATTTTGATACTGTCATGCAGTTCCTGATTATATACAATGCTTATTTATAGCCAATCTTCATTTATAAATATTCAATTTAACGTTTTGTTTTGTCAGGTACGTACTGATTGTTTATTGTTTATCCAACGGTTGTGTTTATATAGTAATTTAACTAAACTGAAGTGCCTTCGAGTTCATGCAAAGTTCTTATCACCTACCAAAAGAGCTAAAATAACCAATGACTACTTCTCCCAACTGAAGATCTTTAATTTATAAGGTGGGATACAATTTCAAGAATAACATACACACAGTATAAAGAGCATACGAATACATAGTTCTGCTATATTGCCATTTTTAAGTTCGTCATGTGAATAACTAATGAATTACATTGAACAGTTTTTGTTGGTTTCTCACTTCTTGGTAAAGGCGAACTAAAGGATAAAATTCTTTGATTTCAGAAAAACGACTCCGTTATCATTTATCAGTACAGTCTTATTTGTATGACGGTTTTACTTTAGTTCAAAGAAGTTATGTTTTGTCAGTGAGACTTGTCATTGCCATTGGTAATGACCTCAAATTCTACATGGCAGATTGATTGACCATAAAAAGGACAGCCAATCAGTAATATTTGAGCTAATTTACAGATCACAGGTTAATCTGCAGAATACAGAGAACTATTTCAATTGGATCAAAAGTCGCCGTTGTTTATTCAGTTCAATCAGAAAGTGTTAGATCTTAACATATTAGTTCTTTGGCTTGGTTCGCCGCTTTAACTTTCCCCTAGAGAGTTGGAAAACTGATACCATAGCGAACCTCTGTTAGAAAATTTCAAGCAACTGCTGTAAATGTTTCTAAGGAATAAAATACTTTCTAGAGCCCTTCTGGTCAAACTTTGTTTTGATTGAGAACACTTGCTGTTGTGAATCTTTTTGTCTATGAGGGCACCCAGCGCGACCTCTACCCCTGTTTACCTGAGTAATTAACAAAAATATTAATGAATATCCCTTGCTCTGCAGTTCCTGCAATTTTATCAGTTATGTATGTGGAAGACTTGGCTAGACTTCTAGCAATCATGAAAAGACAAGTATTTATGGCTATTTGGGCTTTAAACACTCCGTATAAAGTAGTTTCTCTAAACTGAATATTTTTATATCGTTTTTAAATAACTTGTTAGCATTCCCAGTGTAAATGTAAACCAATTCCGCTTTGGTGTTATGTCTATTCCTCCATTTTGTTTTTCATTTTTCTTACATTCTGCTCAACGCTGCTTGAGAATGACTTGCGCTTTCGCTAAACATATAATAATACTTTGACTTGCCTTCCCATTTTCCAAATAAAGAACTTGCCTGTTCCAACAGTTTCCAGACAGTTTGTGTGAACTCACTTCGTAAAGTGACTATCACGTGTTGTCAAAGCAGATTGTATGATTGGCTAACATAGAAACACGTGATTATTACACAGATCTAGATATCTGTGTTCAAAATACAGATGTCTATAGCTATTTCTAAAAAGGGACAACAACAGAAGAAAGAATTGACTAGAAGGAATTTGAAACTATTAAAACCATAAATAAAATCAAACAAGTACAATAAATTATTTTTACAAGTTTGTTTATTGAGTAAACAGCATTAGAAGCAGTTATCACTCAACTGAAAACAACATGTCGGTACAAAAGATTTTAATTAAAAGAAAACACGTAATTGGTTGACATGTCGCCACCTCAATTAGATGCTCCTTTCCGTATACACAACATATGACCGATAATTGCTGTTCTTTATACTCTTAAGCAAAGTCCTTGTTTATCTCGATTTAGTTGAATTTCTTCCTTCACAAAAGAATTCAGTTAAGTTTTTGACGATTTCTTGTGTTTCATTTAGAGATGAATGTTGATGTCACAAGGATGACCCGATGTATTAATTATCAAACATAACTGCAACTCGCTGATTGAACATAATAAGTTCACACAGTTATATAATTTTGTCCTTTCTGTTTTTGTTTTATTTTAAAAAGAAAAATGACAGTTTGAAGCTAAAATTTTATTAGATTTTGTTGACGCATTAGTCTGGCGAAAAGTGTCAGAAATGTCAAACAGAAGCTGCAGTTTTCAATCTTTTAGTTTATCGGGCTCTTTGTCATGGTCAACAAAATCTTTTAAGGTCGGAACTTTCTTGTTTATCACACTCTAGGGCATGTGTCTTACATTATCAGTTAAAGTGTGAACTCACTGTTTCAGGTAACTGTCTGTATTTTAAGATAGTATCAAAGTTACTTTAAATAATTCAACAGCTAAGTCTGATTGCTAGGTTTCACCGTATAACAAAGACGATCACGCGAATTTTAAAAGATCATTAACCTTTTAGAGCTTTAAAGTAGCTACAAGAGTGCACTTAAACTGTGGAAGCAGAGTTTTTGTGAAAACAAGGTAGGAATGTCAATATTTGCAAATGTTTCGGTAGATTTAACGAAACACATAGCAGTTCATTGAATGTTCTTACAGTACACAATTTAGGAGCTTAATAGTTTTATATCCATTCACTATTTGAAACATTAACCGTAAAAACTTATATTATTAAACAACGAAGTTGCAGAATAGTATACTTAAGTCTTAACGGACGCCCTAAATAATTATGAAAGACAAAATCAATGAAATTACTTCTCAATACCTCCCACTTTTAGACTTAAATTGTCTCGCGTGTTTATTAGCGTTAGTACGATTATTTAAGATAGACACAATGTAGCTAGTTCAGCAGTTCGTATCGATTATTCAAAAGATTATATAATTCATGACATTTACTTGCACAACACTGACTTCAATTGAGGGATTGTCAAAGCTTTAGTCGCCCTAAATATCAACAAAGTTCGCCGTGATGAATTGGCTATGCCGGAGAATACTGAATAGTGTTATAGATCTTGATATTTGCCTCATCAATGATACATACAGAACCACGCGAAATCTTCGATATAACCATCTTTGATAACAAAATGCAATCTTGCATAGCTTATTGCTTCCAGAGATAGCTTATTGCTTCCAGATGAAAGTTTGCCAAACGTTCTACAAAGAGTCTTTTTTCAAGTAACAATTAACATACCTTTACTTGTGAAATTACAAAGACCAAGATTTATAAAAAATAATTATAAATTTACTAGCTCTTATCTGACAATTTTTGTTGCGGCTTAAAATGGGATCAATGAAATCTAGTCTCCTATTTCCAACACCTGATGTCGAAACTGTTTAGAATAAAAGCCATTTTAAAGGAGATTACTTTTAAATATCATGCATGAAACACTGCCTGAGGAATCAAGTAGACTTAGTGAAGTCCAATAACGTTAGCAATTAAAATTTTAGATATCTGTCATTGAAGCATAGTCGAAATAAGTATATAACAAGATCTGTCTGTTTTATTTATTGAGTAAGGTAGATAAAAACTAGGCCGGTTGCAGTAATACCGAATTCAATTAAGCAGAAATTTGTTGTTTTAATAACTTCAATCACAGAAAGGTCACAAAAAGGTTTTCCACTAAATGAACGATTGGTGATCAGTCGTGAATACTGGCCGTAATAAAGTAAAGTGTAGAGTAAGCGAAACCAAAACATCTTGCTTCTTTAACTGTACAAATGGAAGGATTTAGAAATCCATGTTTCAAAATTTCCTGTCGATGTGTTTGCAGCATGACAAAGGCCCTGTCCAATTTCATTGACAGCAAACAATGGAGAATTTTCAATAAATAAAAAAAACTGATTTCTAAGGTCTTTAGCAAAGCCCTGATAAGCTTCAAAATGTTGTTTGAATAACATTTTATTTGCTTTTTGTGTATTATTTCAGTGATTATTAACACGAGTATGCATGTATTTTTCCATTAACATAATTATGGCAATCAGGCTCAAAACAGCAATTCTAGTTTAGTAATAACGCCTTTATAATATATAGCTTTTTTAACTTCTAAATGCTTTAACTTTTTTTTTCAATTTCTTTCTTATTTGGTAATGAAAATAAATGTACACTATGCAAAGCCTTCGGTGTCAGTTGAAACGGTTTAAGGTTAAAAATAAAGTTTAATTTAAATATCGATTTCCAATGGATATTTATGACTTTCTCTAATCGTTTATCATGTATTAGCCAATTTTTGAAGAGTTAGCAATATAACATATTACTTTTATTAGTTATTGTTACATAATGAAATTCATTTCACTGATTTATATACGCATTTGACAAGTTTTTGCATCGACATCGGCATTCCTTTCTCAAAGTCCAAAGACATGTCGAATAAAATTAAAAGCATTGCTTATCTCAATAATTTGTCAGTTTTAAAGGTATCATCCACTCTTTAACAATGTTAGTTCAGTTATAATTTTACTTCATTTTCATTACCTAGTTTCATACTAATAGCTCGAAATTATAAACTATTCTTTGTTTGTGGCTCACCGCAAGCGATCTACTGTGCCGCCCGCCATCTTAAAATGACGTGTATTTCAGCTGCAAGTCTCTTGACAAATGTATTAGCAATTCAAGCAACCAAAACAGGTCTGTTAATGAAATTAAAGTAGGAAAAAGTAAAACTTTAGATAATGTTGTTGGATAGTGCACACAGGAATCCGGCCCATTTCAGTTATATTTTAACTAACAAGCTAAGTGTGCTTACATCTGATGTCTTGATTATCATCATCCAAAAGTCAGTTTGACAATCGGATTTTGTCAACGTGCAAACTTGATTTAATTTGTTCGAGATTCTTCCACACTGTAATGACCTGGGAAGCTTTTCGATTCAAGATGGTTTTCCTATCAGGAATCAAAACCGTGATTCGTTGAATTCAGGATTTAATCATGATATATATCGAGTTCAGAGTTTCTTTGATCAGATTTAAGCGTTAACCCTGACTTGTTCGGGTTTCCCCATTCCGCCAACTGATGGAATCTGCCTGGAATTTATCATCAACGGGATTCAAAGCAAAAAATCCTCAATTCCAGATTGAAAGAATAGATTTGACTCCGAATTGTTGGCTATCATCTTTGCGAAGTAATGTTGTGAACTGATAACATTATCACAATGATTTTAAAGTTACCACGGCTGCTGTGTGGTTGTCGTCTTTCAAATCACAATCTCATATTTCATGCCTTTTAAAATTAAATTTAATGAAATCAATAAAAAAATATTGTCTTTCATATTGTATAATTGTTTTCAATCGTCACAGCTATAATTTTTTGATTGTGTATCATCTGTGCACACGCCACGTATATATATGCACGTTCATGGTCATTCGAGCCCTGTCTGAACTATATATATAGAAAAACATGAACCGAACAATCATAGCAATCATGGCTCAATACCACAAAAAATTCTCTACTTGATCTTTTAAACAAAAAGCTATATCCCATTTTACAATATGCCGTAAGATTTGTTGAAATGAGAATGAGTTAGCACCTTATGACATGGTCTTTAAAATAACCAATTTGAAAAATCTCTAGTGAAGCGATAACATTGACAAAACTTTGCCTACGATAAAAATAATTTCAGACGCACTTCAAAATTTAGATTTTAAATATTTTTATCAAGAAGCTATAAGTTAACTGAAATAAATCCTTCTCCTTGCAAACTGTTCGCTTCTGCAGCCGGTTCAACCAACAACATATTATAATTAATGCTATCCGGCTGATTCAACTTGGTAAACTTACGGATATTCCTATAACATTTACCTTTCTGTAATCATGCATGCACGTATCCAAGCTGAAATGCCATCGGTAAACAAACCCTTGCATCAACAATAGCGTTTAATTTAAAAAGAAACAACTAAATGAATGCTTTGGTAGGGCGGGTTTGAACAGAGCTGATATCGCTCGAAAAGTTTTGTTATTGCTTCGCCAGTACCGCTGACCGATACCGCTCAACCCCTACGTGGATTAACCAGTGATGAAGAATCTGTCCCCGAATCCAGGC
>ERZ1740055.511-NODE-511-length-10889-cov-8.566827_pt1 | contig 10889 bp, 7 predicted proteins | sample MGYA00581747_ERZ1740055 | MGnify/ENA primary metagenome ERZ1740055 (study PRJEB43018, sample SAMN04849739) | marine metagenome | isolation source: floating plastic debris | place: Pacific Ocean | collected 2008-08-28 | study: EMG produced TPA metagenomics assembly...
GGAAAGGGGATTTTAATATGATACTGAAAAGCCCCTTTAGGGGAGTTATCATTAAATATTTATTATTATTATTATTATCTGTTACTAAATACGTAACTTTTGTCATGCAGACATGTACAGTGCAGAAAGGGATAGAGGCAATTTCAAACCCCACCCTAGTAGTACTGAGGGGAAGCCAGAGGTGATTGTCATAGATTCAGATGATAAAGAAACCCGTGAGATGAGGGAAAGACGTGCCGATGAACTAGCATCTAATGCACTAAGGAGACTGGCAACGTTTGGCGTTGCCACACCCTCCTCTTCTAGCGGTAAGCTGTACCTTCGGTTTATTTTTATCATAGCTGATGTGGCTGTAACCTCTGTATCTCCCGGGGCGTAATTTTTTTATTGAACTAGTCTGAAATTTTTTTAAACACATTAAAATTTTTAGATCGGTAAACATTTTTCATATTTTTTTGTTTTATACTTCGGTTGTTAGGAGATCATGTCTTGGTCTATCGACTGGCGATAAAAATTGAGAATGAATATTGTAATTGTTTTTGTAGAAATCTCTGGAATTTATTCATCAAACAACCAATGCTGATGATTCACCAGTGATTATGCTTCGAGTGAAACTGTCAAATAGATATTTCAAATTCATTTTTTTTACCTTTCAAGTTTTTATATCATATTTTCTTGCTATTTTAGTTTTCTCTGGGATTGCATTTTGAATAAGAGGGTTTAATTCCTCTTCCGAAGTGTCTGAAAAGCGGGAAAGGGAAGCCGTATTGCATTAGTTGTGTACATCCTACAGACACTATCTATTATCTGATAGATAGCGAGTACGGTAGCCAGTCAGATTGCAGTATTTGCGATAGATAGTGACTAGATTTCTACTAAAACACAGCATATTTTTTTATGGAAAGACAACAAATAATATTATGGGTGTAAGAAAGAAGAGTTCTATCTTTAAAACTAGATCTCTTTGACGCAAAATCTGCCTAAAACTTTCAATAAAAACCAATTTCTGCTCGGTATATCAAGGTTTAAAACACTTGTTTTTTTCCTTTCATAATATCTGTAGTTGTTTTCGAAAACAATTAAATATATGAACTGGTTCACTTATTGACAACGATTTGAAAAATGCTATTTGCCCCATGTTAGCATTGGGGGCTCCATGAAGTGACACAACCTTTTGCTTGAACAAGACAACGAGCTTATCGTAGTTTCAAGCAGCCTATAATTTCTATAATTACCAAGATAATATTTAGGCAATTCTAGTCTTATCTTTTCTCTTTTTAATAAATGCCATCATCATCTTATTGCTAGATGTTCGTAGAAAATGAAAGGTTCTTTTGTAACTCAATGTTTTTTTGTACTCAAGGTCATTGTCATACCCCAAGAGATAGGATTGTTAATCGTACAGAGGAGCAAGTACGCCCTTCAAGTTTACCTACACCATCTTTTCACGGCCATTCACGTAGTGACATATCAAGAATCGCAGGATCAACTACCGGAAGTCTCAAACCCCCACCGCCCTTGATCCAAGTATCTCCATCTCGTGAAAAGATGACTACCATTTGTGACAGTCCATCTAAAGGTCCCCCCAAAACTGATTCTGGTTCTCTGACGCGTAAAGAAGAACTGCAATATCGTGAGCTACTACTGCAGCACGTTAAAGATGCAAAAGTGTCTACTTACTAGTGTTATAGTCCCCCCTCCCTTTAACGTCTTCAGTTGAGAGCAAAGAGTCCTCGTGAAAGCAGATTTCCAGAATCAGAAACAGAGCGCCCAGTAACTGTGGATCTGACTTGCGAACAGGAGAACGTCTCACCTTACCCTATGGGAGATTTGAAATCTCGACTAAGTGTACCTATTTCGACGTCAAGTAATGCTTCTGCTCGAGCACAACTGAAAGCAATGGCCATGTCAGCTCTACAAGATAATGTACAAAATCAAGAAAGTAGACTGAAAAACGAAGAGCATAAAAATGATGAAAGCTATATACCACCCAGACTACCTGATCCAAAGCTGGGAGTTTATGAACAGAATGAAGCAAGAAGGAAGTTCAGTACCTTTCAACCAGTTTGTGCCCCCTGTGGAAGTGAGCATTCTCAGCAATATGTCCACATGCAGCAGCACTTAATGCAGCAAGCTCGGCATGCTGCTGCTCTGCACGCACATGCTCATTCTTTGGGCCCTTCTCCCTTTCCTATATATTTAGAATATCCATATCCCCGTGGCGAGTACCCCATACCATCGCATTTGGTGGCTCATCAGCTACGAATGAGAGACATCGCAAGCCATGGCGTCAATGGAGAAACCATTGGTGCTCAGCACAATCCAGCTGTTTCGTCACAACACAGCCACAGTTACCATGCAGGCATCCAAGGACCAATTGGGTCAGCATCTAGTTACAGGACCTTGGAGGATTTGATTATTTACCCTCATACCCGACTACCAAGTCATTCTTCCCAATACAGCCACTCCTCTCTACACCCAAACATGCTCAGTATTAGCCATGTAAATACACAACGCAGTCAGGCATTGCAAGTGTCACATTCCCGTCCACATTCTGCAGATATACCGGAACAAGAACTTGCACATCCGTTTTTTGTTCAAGGTTACTCATCTAAAGTCATAGCTCGGGAGGCTTCTCCTGATATATCTTTAAGACGACCAGGATCAAGCTGTGCTCCATCTGAAACCAGTAAATACCCCCAGATGCACTCACCGCCAGAAAACATACAATCGTTGCAGACAGAACATTCCAAAACTAAGTCTCCTACTGTTGTTCACATGAAAAATCATTCTCCGAAGTCACTGTCTTTGGATGAAATTCGTGGCAGAGCTGCAGTGATACCTGAGCTAGTCAAAAGAGAGAAAGGTGTACCATCATCTCTACCAGAGAAAATTGTATTACAGACAAAACAGGAAAGCAGGTTGATCGTAGATGTTGATCCAGCACCGGCCAAATTAGGAGGAACAGAGAGAACAAAAACAACAGATGCTTTTACAACCTTGGTCGAAGTGGCCGCAGCAGCTGAGAAAGTACCTTCAACTGCTACCACAGAAAAGTTAGTTGAAGATAATCCTACAACATCGAATACTGATGTAATAGTTGCTGCACAAAATGAGTTGTCAGAAAACAGAGTGATGCATTCATCTCCAACGCGACTGTGTGCCACAAGAAGTCCTGTGTCAACTTCTCCCTCCTCACTGTCTTCGCCCCGCTATGGCATTTCTACAGGTCTCGTTCCTAAACCACCACCGTTAATGCCTATTACTGGAATTCAACCACCAGACTCATCGTCATCTTGTTGTCAGATAGCACTTTCTACTAAAGAAACGACAGTCACCAACGTTGTTTCATCAGTTCAAACGTCAATGACAAGCCCAGAAGTAACTACTCAAACATCAGTGAATAGTAAATCTAAAGTTGGGTCTCCATCTGTTACTGAACCACCCCCACTGTTATCTCGAGAGGGTTTAGCTGATATGAGTTCAAGCCATAACCAACAAGTACCACGACAAATAACAAGTCCGGTAGGGCCGCCTCCTCTGATTTCGTGCAACCCTGTGCCATCAGCAAGGACTGAGAATAATTCTGATACTGTAGAACTATCAAAACAAGTGTACCTTCCAAGACCATCTGCTTATCCAGATTCCAGCTATGATCAGTCTGAGCTGTCAGTCAATGCTTCTCGCTCACCACAGGTTGCATCTGGGGTTTATAACTCGCGATCTTCAGATGTCCCTCTATCTGTTGTTCGAAACATATTTGAGACAGTAACTTATCTTGGACCTTCCACCAATACCTATTACCCTGCCCCAGATGTTCGTTCACAGGAGCAATCAACACCACCTTCAAGTAGTTCCTTTTTGCCGCAGACACCACTTGTACAGCATCTCGACCCTATTCCTGTTGAGGAACAGAACAGACAGTCAAAACAAGTCCAAAGTTCAGGTCCAACTCAACAAGTAGATGCTACAAGAATAGGGAAATCTCCCATTACATTAAAAGACGAGATTGATGGCACAAAAAGCTCACTTAATAAGGATGATGGGCTTTCTGCTTTTGAAACCTTATCACCTGATGATGGTTACGTGCATGAAAAACAGGTAAGCGGTGACAAAACCGTTGTCTCTCCCATTACCAGATCACAGCCGAAGAGCAGCCAAGAAAAGGAAAGGAAACAACCCTCGCCTTTCTCAGAGCATATTCCAAGTTCAGAGGTAGTTAAATTGTCAGAGCATTTGCTTCAGGAAACTCATTTATTTCCGCGTGGTGCAGCTGTGCCTGTGATATTCCGTGATGTCCATGAGGAGTATCCTGATTGCCATAAAGGGAGCCATACAAACAGAAGTACAGATATAGATTTGGAGAGATCGGTGATGGATGAAAACAGCGGGGAAGACGACCTTGAAATGTGTCCTCCCCGAAATAGCTCACATGCAGTAAGTAATAAAGTAATCCCTGATCCAAACGTTTCTTCTAACAATGCAGGACTTAATAAGGGTTTAAAGAATTTTCCTGTTCGTGACGCGTCTAACCAAGCAGCCGTTGTGACATCCAGTTGTAAAAGTGATGTGTCACTACAGGTAACAACGTCATCTTCTCCAGTTTGTGAATCTGGCTTTGACACAGAAACAATGTACTCGAACATTCCCAAGCCAAATGTTATTTTGTCCATTGGAGAACATGATTTGAGTGACAGTGATACATTATCGGCTGAAGAAATGGAGAATAACTCGGAAAGTGCAGATGAAATTTCATCAACTGCTGTAATACAAGATTCATCTGAACACACGTCTAGGACAATTTCAAGTGAAAAAGAAGAAGACCATCAAGATAAAATATATACGTTAAAAAGTGATAACAGTGATATTACACAACCAGGCGAATTTGATGAGGACATTTCTAAGAACACAATTAGCGAACGTGAATCTTCAGATGTAGATGACATAAGCTCAAATTCTGATGACGTTTCCTGTTCAGTAGCTGTAGTAGGAAGAATTTGTTTTTCCTCAAGCAGCCGCCGCGGAGATCAGGCAAGTACCGATTACCATTTACATTCACCAGAAAAAAATATAGGACTGTCTAATGTGTCTGGGAGTATATACGTTGATTCAACTGATAGCAATTTGCAGCAAGATGTTGTTACGCATTCAGAAGATAAACAGATTGTCTTGGACTTTGATGAGCAGAGAAATATCCCAAAGGAAAAAGACAACACTCTTGAACAAGAATCAGAATCGCAAGTCATAGATTCTTCATCCTCTACTTTTTGTCCAGCAGTAACATCCGAAGCAATGAGTAATTATGCTACAAACAGTAGCGGGTCACAGGAAACGTTTATAATATCTTCTGGAATTGAACAGTGTGGTAGTGATATAAAAGTCGAAAGTAGTGATGATCCTCAAACTTCATCTCTTCGTTTTTGTTCAGAAGATGGCTTGACTACCGATGAGCATCTTCAAAGTGACAGTAGCAAAACTAACCACAATTTAGCACCAGATAGTTCAGAGAGTGGAAACGCTGAAAACAATTTGTCGGAAGATTCATCAGTGCAATCTATATCTGCTATTGCAAGCAGTGGGTATAAAAAGGACAAAAGATTAGAGGAGGAAAATGCGTTCATAAGCTGCTCAGACTCAGAAATTTCATCCACCCCAGCTCACATAAGCTCAGAAGCAACTCCAAGTGACCAGGTTGTAGTAGCAGGTGAAGATAACAAGGATAACGTAACACGTATTGCTTTCACCTGTGATATTATAGGAAAAGCAGACTCCAGCAATGATAGCAAAGTTCCGTTTTCTTCTCTACCAAACATGTCTTCCTCAGATGAAGAGGATGAGGAATACGAGGATCAAATAAGCAGAAGTTCCGTTGAAGTTCCTCAGCCTGATAGTTTGGAGGAAAATGAATATGGTAACGTGCGTTCTCAATATGTTAAAACGTGTTTTGATGAACACTATCCTCCCACCCCGAGTGAATCCAGCTCCTCGACAAAAAATCCTTTAGAAGCTCAGGAAGTAATACAAAATGAAGTTGAGCCGAGTATTTCTTCATCCAGGAAAGATAACATATGCAAAGCTTTTGATAACGATGAAGGTAACAGCCATAGTGACGGTAATATTGATGATGATGTTTATCAAGTTGATGCGATTGATAGAAGTGTTGATGGTGATTCCCATATAGATGGCGTTATTGATGACCTTGGTGGAAGTGGTGACCGTGATGCCGATGGAAATTGTAGTGGTGATGGTAGTGTTGATGGTGATACCGATGATATTGGTGACGTTGATAGAAGTGGTGACGTTGATGCCGATGGAAATTGTAGTGGTGATGGTAGTGTTGATGGTGATACCGATGATATTGGTGACGTTGATAGAAGTGGTGACGCTGATGCCGATGGAAATGGTAGTAGAGATGGAAGTGTTAATGTTGATGCCGATGTAACTGGTGATGGTGATTATGATCAACTTGGGGATTATGGTAGAATTGAGGGTGGGATTTGCGAAGAGGATATTGTGACACCAGAGGTACCAAAGGCAAGAGGAAATGATGTTGAACGGGAGGAGGGTGAGTTAAAAGACAGTGAAACCGAAGATGACAACGTTGGAACAGTGGGTAATCTCTCCAAAGCACTCGACAGTGTTTCACACGATGTAGCAATTGATGTTTCTCTGTTAGATGGTCAGAAAACTCTATGCACTGACCACATTTCGGTTTCGGAATGTAATCGGTCATCCTCCTCTTCCAAGCCTACGTCTCCACTCTCTTATCAGTCGCAGTCATCACCAGCTCAGATGTCACTGCCCTCACATACACAACCATCTTCACCAGGTTCATCACAACACATGCTATCACCACTCTCATCGCCCCAGATACCATCACCATCACCATCATCACCACCTTTAACATATCCAACACCACCAAACATGGCGTCAGCGCCATTACCACCATCATCATTCGTGGTATCAGCTCCATTACCATCATCACCACACATGGTATCAGCTCCATCACCATAAACACCCCACGAGGAATCAGCTCCAAAAACATCAACACAAAACAAAAAATCAACACCTTCTCCACCACCATCATCACCACACTCTGCATCAGCTCCATCACCATCATCATCAAACTAGGTATCAGCTCCATCACCATCATCACCACACGTGGTATCAGCTCCATCACCATCATCACCACACGTGGTATCAGCTCCATCACCGTCATCTTCACACGTGGTATCAGCTCCATCAACATTACCTCACATGGTATCAGCTCCACCACAATCAGCACCACACATGGTATTAGCTTCATCACCACACATAGGATTAGCGCCATCACCTCACGTCCCATCGTTGCCTATCACATGGTCACCCCATCCGCAACATTCTCCACATACATTGTCAGTGCTCTGTGAAACAGAAACTGAAAGTGGCCTTCCAGCAACTGTAACAGATTCTTATTTTCCTCACGCCGAGCCAATATCTCCAGCTGCACCAGAGACACCTAATCACAGGTCAGAAGACGATCGCATATCACCTGGACCTTCATGGCCTTCCCAATGGATGCAAACAATAGCGTCTTCTCCACCCCAGTTTGCTTCTTTGCCACCTTTGCAACGATTCCCATTCTCAGCATTATCTATCAACGTTGGTTCAGCATCCAATAGTGCTCGATCATCTCCAATACCACAGATACATTTAAGTATGACATCAAGCCCGGGAAGTGCTGTGTTGCCAAGGCAACAAGAACCGATTCCGCTCCTCTCGGAGCACTATGAGCCACTCAGTGACGACGAGGAAATAGAGTCTAAATGAGAACGAAACGAAAGCGCGGCCGCTTGTGATTAGCTCGGCCGTATGCCAAAAGCAGTTGCAAGCTTTTGAATGTGGTAGCCAATGGCGAAAATATGGAACTAATTTATTCTTATCTTAGACAATTTTACAATAATATCTTCCCCCTCGAAACCAGTGCCGGGTCACCGCACAATGTGATCTTTGTTTTGATAAGATTTCATTTGCTGGCGTTATGGTCATGTTAAAAATCGATTCGGCATGTTGTAAATAGCCAACTTTTAAGAAATTCAGAACTCCTGGATATTTCATGCCCAAACTATACCACGTTCTAAATATGTTCTTTTATCATCTTCTAAAAATTCCATATGTATTGCTGTTTATTGATTTGTTGGGAAAGTGTTTTAACTAGATGTGTTCTCATTAAATAGTGTTGCTAATATATTTCATTGTAGTATAAAGAACACAACATAAAAATTGAAGGTATGATATGGCGCTATAGCCGCAAGAATAAAACACTTGAGTTGTATTAGTATTAAATGGTAAAACTTCCCCACATTTACAAAGATTTTTCTTTAACTTTTCTGTTTACCGTTAAGATCCATTTTGAAGAATTTAAAACCAGATTTTCTATTTTAAAACCTTTCGAATACACGCTGTTTTTTATATGAACCAGTAAATTTTGCCAAGGCTCATTGTTATTAATTTTCTTGGCTGCTTCGCCTTAACTTGTTCTTATTTCTGTGAGCTGTTTGAAATAATGAGAAATTGAAACAAAAAGACAAGGCATTGAAAAGAGTGCTGATCGTCTGTGTTCGTGTATCATTTGGGACCGAATAGTAGATATAAATGATAGACGGATAACGGTGCTTCTGTGTTTTTGCTGTGCACATTGCGAACGTAAATTACAAGAATCGTGAAAGTTTCAACTAGAAACATTTTCACTTTTTTCAGCCTCGAATTGTTTTTAATTTATTCATATTTCTGTGAGCTGTTTGAAGTAATGAGAAATCGAAACAAAAAGACAAGGCATTGAAAGACAGCGCTGATCGAGAAACTTTTAATATTACATGAATACGTGTATCATTTGGAACGATTGTAGATATAATATTAAATGTGAAACGGTGCTTCTGTGTTTTTACTGTGCACATTGCGAACGTAAATTACAAGATTCAGTAAAGTTTCAGCAAAAAACATTTCACCTTTTTTCATCCTCAGCCTGAGCTTGTTCTTAAATTGTTCTTAATTTTCGGCCAATCTGAGCGTCATTGCTTTTATAAAGTTGTTATAAAAAAGCGTGTATTTTGTTTTATTCGAATTCGTAAGAACGAGCCAATGAAACTTTCTGTTTCATGGACTAACTGAGAACCCGTACCAATTAACCCATGCTTGAAATTCGTTCAAAGATTTCATTCTTTTTTTCTTAATTTTTAAATATTTTCCACCTATTAAAAACATTCGTTGGACATAAAAGTGAAAAATTCTTCCATGCAAATTCAAATCAAATACCTCAAAGAAAAGGTCACCCGCCGGGTTAGTTAAGTTCCATAAAAACTGCAAACAGTTCAAAATTTTAATTTCAGTTGACGTGGATAGTGGCAGAATATCTTCGGCGCTCAGTAAATATACATTAAAGTGTCTATAGGGCGTACAGAAATTTTGAGTTACTGGTATCTTCATAATTAACTAAAAGGTATTTCAAGAATATTTTTTTAATTCCACAAATTATTCGCTCCAAAACTGAGCTTTAAAGTTTCCATGCCGCCCACGCCCAATGAAGATGGCCGCGAGTTTCAACAACAAAAAAAAAAGTCTAGGTTCCATAAAAGGTGGTGACGTCAGGTCAGGAAGCGTGGACTCATGTTATGCATTTTCTTCAGTGATCGAAAGGGTGTTTCACGGTATTTTAAAAATATGTTTGATACATGTGTTTTTGCGGGATGTTCGAATACTCCCGATTCAAAGAAAGAAATTGCCTTACTTTGTGACTCTTCTGAAGTGAGGTCACTCGCCATCAAATCTCCGTTACACGATCAACATCAGTGGGCGTAGTCAAAGTGGGAAATTTAAAGCTCAATATTGTAGCAAAATTGTGATAGAATCTGTAATATATCGTGATTCTATGGGCGCGTTCTCCGCCAGTTCTCCTTAAGGATTGTTCCTTTTCGTATCTGCTAAGCGTGTGTCACGTGGCGGGATACGATGTGCTAGTGAATATACTACAACTCCCCCTTAAAAAAGATAATCACTATTGTTTCAAAGTTCTAAGAAAATATAACTTCCCGCCTGTTCAAGTTCCTAGCAGGAGTGTTAATTAACTTAATGTCTCCTGAAAATAAACAACAAAACGAAACACAATGTTCACTTGAATCGCAGTCATTCATCAAACCGCTTTGGCCTTTTTACCAACCTTCCGTAACGAGTGTGGTAGCCATCACTGGTGCCTGATGGATGTGGTAGTTTTTGATTCATCGAAGGGGCTTCAGGTGGATTGTCTGCATCTTTTGCTACTTTTTGCTCGTTGGATGTAGGCTCGGCTGTGATTGCAGGCTGCTGTGCTGGTGCTGATTTATCGTTGTGTAGATGTACACGGTTGCGGCGGTAGACAGCTCCATCGGGGGTCTCTAGGATGTAGCTTCGATGGGTGTTGGATACTTCAATTATCCTTGCAGGTTCCCATTCGTCGTCCCTGTGAAAGCGCACTTGCTCGCCTGTCTTGAGAAGTGGCAAGGCTATAGCAGACCTGTCGTGATAGGCCTTCTGCTGTTCCTGTTTTTGCGAAGTCTTCTCTGTGTTTCTTGGTGTTTCTGGTAGAAGATGGTTTGTGGTCGATGGTAGGATAGAACGCAAACGCCTTCCCATGGATAGCTGGGCGGGTGACTTGTAGTTATCGACTGGTGTGTTACGCTGTTCAAGTATCGCGAGATAGGGATCCTTTCCATCACGTTTGGCTTTCTCTAGTATCGTCTTAACAGTTTGGACAGTCTTCTCAGCTAGCCCATTTCTCCTGGACCTTTGATTTCGTTCATTTTGGATGTATTTATTCGTGTGCTCGTGGACGGATAATGTCTGATTTTTTTTTCTTCTTGTTTTTGTTTTGTTTT
>ERZ1740055.512-NODE-512-length-10888-cov-9.105696_pt1 | contig 10888 bp, 5 predicted proteins | sample MGYA00581747_ERZ1740055 | MGnify/ENA primary metagenome ERZ1740055 (study PRJEB43018, sample SAMN04849739) | marine metagenome | isolation source: floating plastic debris | place: Pacific Ocean | collected 2008-08-28 | study: EMG produced TPA metagenomics assembly...
CACTTCCTTCGCAATTGACGTTAAATAAAGTATTTATTATTTATTTATTTATTTACATTTTTGTTTATTAACATACTAACATAATAATATGGCTCATGTATTTAACTCTTGTGATATAAACAGCTTTAGGTAGAAATGTTTTAATCATCGTCGATCGTGAAATATAGTGCAAAGAGCTGACGTTTCAAGATTCAGCCCTTTAGCTTGGTGCTGCTGACGTAGAGTTAAATATCTAAACCTAAGTTTTCACACACAATTTTCGGTGACGATCGAAATATTTGAACCTATTGTATAAATCACGAGTTGCTCACGTTTCAACTTGGAGTTGTAGATGTTTTTTGCAAATTGCCAACGCAATGAAAGTATTCAGAAAGTATGATATGCTGTTTTACTTTTTGAGCCCAACTAGCACAAAGCGAAGGAAGCAACTTGAGCGATCGAAACAGCTTTCTGTTTTCCAATTGTATAAAAGAACAGTGCAAAACAATGGCATACTGCCACATGCAGTGCCGTTGGAAGCGTGATATGAAACTGATATACAGTATCCTAACGGATCCTACAAACGAACGGTGGATACATATAAACCGGGCACACGAACAAGGTGCGACTTTGAAGCGTCTCTCAACCGTGCGCGAGGCAACGGGAAGGACATTAGGAAACACGGGGCGATGGTTTTGGAGCTACGCTACCTAACCAGAGCTATTCACCCACAACAACAGATCGGCCGAGCAGAGCCAGCGATACGATGATGTTGTCGGTCAATAGCACCCTGACGCTTCCGATCAGTAGTAGTTAATCCCCTTGACTATATACGTCATTGTTCACAACCTCCTTTGCTTGTGGGTGCCTGAAAAAATTATAACCGTTTAAGGGAAGCCCTGTCAATCTGTTTCACAGATTTAATTTAGGCGTTATTTAAAGATGGTGACATTATACTGTCTCAGAGATTTAAAAATACTGACAGTTCAATCCACTTTTAAAAGTTATCACTCTGCGCATGCAGATAATCCTTGGTTATCGTTTCATTGAGCTAATCAGTGAACCTTGAAGTTTTTCTTGTTTGAACGAGCCACGGTACTCGAACAAAGTGAAGAAAGACGGAAGAATCTGATATAGGAAAGTGCTTGTAGGTTATCTTTACTGGGTCAATCCAGCACATACATCGCCGCGTACATTACGACCACGGTGCGGTACAATGTCAATCCCAAAATATAATTCTTAAAATATTTCATCTTGTATTTTATCATTTCTTATCATTAGTTACGATCATCATTATTATTAATTTACTATTTTTAAAAAATTATTATGTTGAAATTGTTATCATTTTAATGATATTGTATACGTAAATAGCACTATTCGGTCGTTGTATATAAATATGATTAAAATGTCAAGAAACTTACAAGAGAGAAAATTTAACGTCGTCAGTAACAAATAATTTTATGCTGTTCCGTTGGCCAATATCGATTATCATAAATTTTCTGGCACTTTCTCGTGTTAACTATCTGTTATGACGTTGTTTTAATTAAAAGAACATGACTAGATTTATAAAGTCACATTGTATTCGCAAGTTAAAAAGAGTTAGCTGAAAAAATCTTGAAAGTTTTATTTTGAAACTTATAAGTTTGAGTAGACTGTAAATTCTCCTAAAGCAACAGAGATGACGTCAACACCATGAGCGTTTGTTTCAAATGTAAAATGGCGGCGAAACTTGTGTTAGGGTAGTATTGTGCTAGTTGAATTTGAAATCGCTGCATTCACTGGCGTTATTTTGCTCGTGTTAGCTAAAAACTCTTATGTACAATGCTGCTATGATTCTAAGGCATGCGTTGCTTGGGCTCCGAGTTGAGAAGTGATGTAACGAAGTTTGGACTAAGGCAGCTAACATCCACCACGAGTACACTATTTCTACTTGGCGATTAAGCTACATCTGGCCCTGAGTCAACCTAGTACATTAAAAATCTGACAAGATGAAGGATTTAATGTTTTTGGAAGAAATAACGGCAGCCGTTCATTCTCAAGATACTCAAAAACGTCTCAGAGCAGCTGAGGATTTGACAAACTATCTAAATGATCCTTCGAGCAGCTTGGAGTTTCTTGGATTTGACAAATTACTAGATGGAATTGTTACGTGGATAAACAGTTCTAACTACAGGGTAAGTAATTTCCTCGTAATTACTGGCAGATGAAATATACATTTACTGATAAATTACCCTTCCCTGAGTAAACTTGTCTAAAATTTATTCAGGGGGTTACCACAATCATAAAATGAAGGAACATTTTTTTTCGTTAATTCGTTTCTTTTTGGAAATTATTAGGCGCATCTTTTGGGATCTAAAATTTTACTAAGAAGGACGAAATGTATAGTATGGTATTTCTGATTCTTAATATTCAAGATTTTTATAAAACTAGTTTTATCATATCCTTGGCTGAACTATATATACCAAGTTCGTGATTGGTTACTGGAAGTCACTCGTGATAATCCACTGGTTTGGTTAACCAAGTACCGAAATTAAACCAGCCGTTTTACCAAAAAAATATGAAATAAATTTCTAAATTGCATGGTAATCTGACCACAGATACAATTCGTTTTATCTTGCAGATAAGCGTTGCAGGATTAGGTTTACTCCATCATATTGTTGATCACCTTGGAAAAGAGTTTAGGCACCATCTACTACCCGGTAGGGTTTGTTTCGCGAGCTTTCGATAACTTTTTAGGACTTTTAAATACTCGTTTAAAATGCTAACGTATGAGCCAACATAATGGAGTTGCATTTTTTCTAAGGTGTACATCGTTGTCTTGCTGCACGCTATTTTACTTTCGCTTCCCTTCATTTAATTTGCGAAATGACTTCTTTATTGCATATTTAAATCCCATTGAAGATATTGTTGATTTCTGTGTAATTAAATGTCATTGTATTCAAACACACTGGCATCTGATAAAAGCAAAGATATATGTTAGTAAACTAGTGAATTTCCCTATAGAATAAGCCTCAAAAGTTTGTTTGAGACTGCGATATTTAAAAGCATTGAACTTGTAAAACAACAGCGTTTTTCATTAAATATGAATTGCGTTCATTAACTAGTTTACCTTTCAAAGATATACAAAGGGACACCAGTTTTGCATTGTCTTCATCTGTTGTTAAAATATTTTAAAAATATATTTATATATTTTTATATATTTTTTTTATATAATTTTTTTATGTAGTTAACACCATTAGTAGTAAAACAAATGTGAATGGATGACTCGGGCAAAAATTTTATTTTGAAATTTGCAAGAGTCAAGATGAAAATATAAATGTGCTCAAAATATAGTGCTGGAGTTATCAGTAACATAAATCGTAATTGGCAACTAATTAGTTAGTCTAAAAATATGTCAGGATAAAATAGTTTTATATATTTTTTTGTTTTAGCTATTTTATCTGTTTACAAATTCAGACTCAGAGAGTAAAAAATACTTTAGCAAGTAGCACATTTTTGAAACAAACTAACTGATTAGAATTCATCAAAATGTTTTAAATGTAGGTCAACAAAAAATAACAAATTGATAAAATTTCTACCTGTTTACCATGTCATGCACAGCTATTTGTTTTGATAGGTGCTCAAGGTACAATTTAACTTGATATCTTTATACTTGGAAGTGGAAATATGATAATTATATAATGTGACATATCATCATTATGATGGATGACAAAGAAAAGTTAATGAAAAAATGAAAGATACCTATTGTTTTCTTGATTTTATATTTAAGTTTATTCATATTTTGAACATTTTTTGAATCAGAAATGTGAGTAGTTTCAGCACCAAAAATAAGCTATTTCATAAACTGCATGTTGAATTTATCAACTGTGTATTGAATTTATCAACTGTGTGTTGAATTTATCAACTTATGTTGAATTATTTAGTTTGAGCAGCAAGTATCTCTAGTTTAAGCCCTTGCTCAGGTCAGTGAAGCATAGGACTGTGATGAAGAACTTGAACTTGAAATGTCAGCTTCATACCCTACTCAAAGGAATGATAACTATGTCACTCTGTTTTTTACAAACTCACTGACACAGTTCAACAGTGTTTTCAAGTTTCAAAAAGCACTAATTACAGGACTTTCTTTTGTGTTTTGCATTTTATCCAAGCTTCAATTCCTTTCTTGTCAATATCTTATATAAAAAATGTTTTGTTACTGAATATATTAAGCCTGTAGCTTTTAATGGGTCCTGGAAAAGCTGGGAAGGTGTTGAAAATATGAAAATTCAAAATTCGGCTCTAGAACACTTGGAAAAAAACATGAATCCTATAAGTATCTTATGGGGCCAAGTACAATTTAGGATTAATTTCATAAGTGTTTTCAATTTTGAAAAAATTACATGTTAATGACATTGAGGGCAAAATCCTTCTTTGCACAGAATTTTGTCGAGAGCTTGGTGCTTTTACTCTTCAAGGCATTGTTCGTCTTCCCTTGCTGGTGCCCACTTTTGAAATACGTTTAGCCAATAATTTGTACTTTTTCTAGTGTTTTTGTTTTCACTAGGAACCATTAAATCTTGAAAACCATTTTTGTCAACTTTAGCAACCTGAGAAGCCATTAATTTTTTGCAGAAACAAAAACTGTTGCAAACCAGTGCCCAATCAGTGCCAAGTAATTTTGCCCTCTGTTGTAAAAATAGCCCTTCCTCATAAACCAATCAGCACTAAGTAATATTGCCCTCTATGTTATAAAGAAAGTTACATTTTTTGGAACTAAGTCTTATTAAGTAATTATATTTTACATTTTCAATTTAATTAAGATAATAAATAAATACGAAAAGATAAGTACTGAAAAGTTTAATATATTTTTTTTATCTAGCTAGTCCTTGCTTTTCAATTGAATGAGAGGCTGGGTCTTGCTTGATTTTTTTTCTTTCTTATCTGTATTCTAGAACTTGGTTTTAGCTAGTAAACATGGCCCTTGAAACTCACTCCTAGAACATACAATTTACAGCTAGAATTTAATCAGAATTTTATTCCAACAAATAAGGACATTTTTATTGAAAATTAACACATTATTTTTGAGAAAAAATATGCGGTACTTAATATAACAATTGAAATAATATGTTTTTCTTTCCCATTTCTAACCCAGTTTTACAGTTTTGCTACTTTCTGTACTAGCAGTAGAATTGTCAGTTGAATTCACTTAGACAATAGTGTAAGTTTTATTGTAAATAGAAAAAGGATGCCATGAATCGAGTGAGATGGAGAATGGGAGTTGGAGAGATTGCTGCCAAAGTGGGGTAAATCCGGCCACCCCAGTTTATGGGGATAAATATGGATCAAAAGTGGATTGATTAAGATTTTTTGATAAATATTGATCAAATGTTTCTAGCTACATAGAGTTAACTAGCTCTCATATTATTTTCAAAAACGTGTTACATAAATTTTTTGTTTTTGTTTAGCTCTTGAAATACGGTGTAGTAAGTTATAATACATGTATAATAATTTTTATTATAATACTAAATGCAATTACTATATATAACACTAATTACAATTCTGCATTGTAGAATTTTTGGTGGTAAATAATATGAAAACACTAGTAGCTGCTTAGTCACTTCATTACTATCTCATTTTAATTTGCTTCATCAGATGCTAAGATCGTTACATTATTGTGATTATCCTTAGAACCTCACCTTGTTGAAGTTTCTGATGATTATAAGTCTCTTGAGTTAATAATGGTTAATACAAATGCATCTTATGACAAAACAAAATTCAGTAGAGCAATATTGAACCCTTGATAAACATTTCTTAAAATATTTTTGTTGTCTGTAAAATCATTACTGACAACTCCATATGAAAGAACAGGCAAGTCGTGTTTTCTCTGTTTTGCTGTTTTGGATTCAGCTTCAGTATGTAAAATGCTGGTTTGAAGCATGCAGTTTTTGGTTAATCTGTTGAATTCCCTTTAATACTTTTTTGTCATGGAAAATTGAAATGGTTCAACTTACCATGCTGTATTGTTCAAACTTATCTTCGCACAGTTGTATATATTCCCTCATAGTGATCAACACAACATGTATGTGATGTTTTGTTTGCAAAATATAAAATTGATACAGTCTTGTTTATCTTTAAGTTATCGTGAAACACCTGTGTGTTCTTTTGCCGTTGCAAACAATGTTTTTTGTTTCAATTAAATTGGCAAGGAATATATAGACTCCTTATTTTTTACCTTGATACAAATTAAATTTGCTTCTCTCAATGTCAGTGGTGAGAGAAATATTGACTTGTCACTTTGGGCTTTTCAATTAATGCAAATAATTAATTATAGGATTGGTTTGTTTTGTTGACTAATTGTCACCCAATAGACAGACAGCTTAATAGAAGATTTAGGAAGAACTCTTTGTATTTCTAAACATGAGGATATGACATCCACTTGCAATATAGGCTTGATAATGTAAATCAATTTCCCAAAAGGATATTGTTTTGCTTTCCTAATTTATTCAGACTGAAGCTCTGGCTTTTAACAGCTGGTTGCTTAAAAGTACTAAACAGTAAATTGTATTAAAGCAAGCCATATTGAGGGTTTGAAAGGGAGAATTATTTAGAATACCATCTGCTGTTGTTTCCACAATTATTTTACACCAAAGGTAAGTTGACAATAGAGGAATGTTAAATATTGAACAGTGTGAATTCAGTTAGTTTCAGCTTAATGTGTCTCATGGGTGTAAACCTTGGTTTCTGTGTTGCATTTGGATAGAAAATGACAAAAATTTAAATGTTGAATATTATATAACATTTGATTAGCCAGTTGAAGGGTTTAGAAATGTCAATGCTTTTTTGTGTGATATGACAATTTGCCTTTGTTGGATAATAACATATTGAGATAATAAAAAGTGTATTAGATATAATTCTGCTTCTCAGTGCTATACTGAAAAGTTATTTTGAAAGCTTTATTGTGACTCAGAAAAGATATAGAAAAATTATGGCATTCAGAACTGCTGAAAGTGATGAATGCAATGTTGATAACCTCAAATTAATTGAGTTTTATTTATTTTGCTTGATGTTGATCAGGTTTCAAAAGAAACTTAAAGGAAATATTGTTTTTAATTTCATAGAGCAATGTGTTAATAATACTTTAGGCGTGCAAAATGAATAATTTTACAGCCTTTCAGAAGTTTATTTTGAAAAAGTGGAGTTGTAAGGTCGAAGTCATCTAGCAATAAAAAATGGCTGGCAGAGTAAGCCATAAGTTTGTTTCAGTCTGTACAATTGTATTTTGGTGTTTATTAGCTGCTTCTTGTGAAGTGAATGGTTTTATTAAAAGAAATATTTGGTAAAATGAAATTTTGTTGCATTGTAAATATTACCCTAAAAACAAAATTGCGTGCTTATAAATTATGTGAAGTAGGGTTGGAGATCAAATCAGTATCATAAAGTTTTGTTTCTAAGGATTGTTTTGGACAGTTTAATGAGGAAAAGCATGATTTGAAATGACTAAATATAACTGCGATAGTTGCTTAATATGGTAAAACACACAAAGATAGCATGGCTGTCTTATTTTGTCCGAATGCTGCTTTATGACCATGGATCCATTTAATTGTGGTGATTTTACAGTATGTTTCAAATTTAACAATAGTTTAGTGTCAATTGTGCATTGAATTTTAAATTATCCAAGTACAATTGTAAAATTATATTTTAAATATTTAGTTTTGAATCCAATTTACTATAATTTAATATTTAAAATTATTTTAGATAATTATGATTCAAAATAGCAGAGTTTGGTTTTGTTTTCTGTCCTGGTTCACCTCGCTTTTGTGCCATTTATTGGTTTGATGGACCTTGACTTCCTGTCAGGCTTAACAAATGCCATTTTAATATTTAGTGAAATGAAAGCTGGTTTGACCCTGAGTTTTATCTAAATTTGTTTGTATGTATAGAAGGAGACTACTGCAGTAGTTAGCTGTTTACTTTAAGTTATAAGTAAAGATTAATAATATTTTGGCAGTTTTATTTTGGTAGATGATTTTATTTTTTATAGGGAAGCATGACAGTTGTGCATGAATTTCTTTTTGTCAACTGAAGAGTGATTTTAATTTTACTTTTAGTTAGTCTTTTCAAACGTTGACAGTTTAACAGGTTTGGTTAAAGTGTTAAAAACCATTGAATCTGTGACATTATGCTATAGCAAACATTCAAATAGTTCTGGTGTATATTTCAGACAATACAATCTACTTAAAAGGAAATCATCTGAAGACAACTTGAAGATTGACACGAGATCAACGCATTAATTTATTTTTGGGTGTGATTTTATTATTTATTTTCATTTTAAATTTCTCTTCCTTTTGCTATACTTTATGTTCCAATTTCAGAGATTTCAAAATTTATTTAAACTATATTTCCAGTTGAAGTATAATTTTTGAAAACTGCTCTCAATCTGAAATGGTTAGCAATTTGTTTGAATGCTGAGCGAAATAATCTTGCTTGTGTGACAAACTGTAAGCATTAATTATTTTGCCTAAAGGCACTTAACAGAGGGTTCTAATATGACAAGGGATTATGTTAAATTTTTTTACCATGATAAGCTTTTCAAGGTTATGACAATTTGTTATTCCTATCCCTTAGTTGTGCCTGGTGTTATTGAAAGACTTGGAGACAGCAAACAGCAGGTATATTAAATTGAAAATGTATTGAAAAATAAAATTGGTTGGCAGTGGTAGAGCGAAGCAAATTGATTGTTTTTTACTCCTTATCTCAAGTATTGGTAACTTCCATTGCTTCTTTAAATTTTCATCATTTGTTTCAACTGTAAATTGCTAATAAATATTACTAGCTGACCATTAGTGGATAATAATTTTATGTTTTTTAAACTTTTGTCATTTCATTTTTATAAGCATTTTACTTCATGTTAACTTCTAAGTTTTAAGTACCATTTCTATTGGTAGGTGTTTTTAAAATGTTTTTAGACTCTGTATAAAGATAGATCTGTCAGATGTGAAGCAATATCAATGTGTTACTGGACATCCTTTTTTTGTTGATTCTTAGCTTGACCTTTGAGCCTTTTTAATTCTTATCTTACTGAAGATACAGAAGAAAACAATTTATGAAAAGATGCAGTTTCAATTTCCATTTAAAATTTGGAATACAACAAAATTTGGATTGATAGAAATAGAGGTCATGTCATGCTCCAAAAGCTAAGAATCTCCAAACAACTCAAAACTGTACAACCAAAACAGATTTTACTGTTTGAAAACATCATTATTTTATTACATTGTATTTTATTTCTTAATTCCTTGTTTTATTGTAATTGTACACTGTTATACAATATACAAAAGTCATACATCTCTGTGTTTGTACATTGTATCTTAATTTGTCAAAGGCTCAAATACTTTGTATACTATTTAAATATTTTAATGAAGCAAATGTTTTAAATCCCTATTCTAAGAATAACTTAATTTTTTCATAGCTCATAATAAACAATAATTTTTAGATTTTTTTTCATTTAATTAATGAATATTTTTGTTGTAAAATATTTTGCATAAATTTGTCCATAATGTTTCAGTAAAGAGTTTTTGGTGCAAAACAGATTTATTAAAATCAGTGTTAAAAATTATAAATAAAAGCTAAAAAGTATTCAATTTCCTGAACTAAGATATTGTTGTTTTAGGTTCGAGATCTTGCACAAGATCTGCTTCAGAAGTTTATGTCCCCAGTGTCTTCTCCACAAGTAAGTTGAGTTATCACATAAATGCTTTCTTGGTTTTTTCTAACACATCAATTTTAAATAAAAATAATACTAGTGTAACTGATGTTAAGCAAGTGCTGCCTTAGTCAAGTTACGTAACAGATGTTCTCCAACAAAATGATACGTTAATGATGTCTATTAGTAGTTGTGGATTTGTAGTTCTAGATTATTATAATGACCGTCTGGACTGTTTTCAATAACATAGCATTTCCCCTGGTGGAAAGCCCAAATCTAAAAATGCAGACTGTTCATATATTCATAATGTCATTATACAAAATAATGTGTATTTTCTTACTAAAGCCTGGTTCCATATATTCGTACAGATTGTCCCAGTTGTCTCAAAACTGGTTTAGGCGATCTAAGCAATAATATGGAAACACTCCAAAAAAATCAAGGACAATCAGAACGATTTTTATGGGAGATGTATGGGGTAAAGCCTGTTACCAACATGGCCATAGTGCCCATAATCATCACTCACACTCACTCACTATTCATAAATGTCATTAGTCCACTTGTGGGCGAGTATGACGGCACATAGTTTTGTACCACACCTCCACGCATCCCTGTCGGCAGCCATTTCAGGTGCAAGACCTGTTACCTTAAGGTCTTCTTTGACTACCTCAGCCCAAGCTTTCCTTGGTCTACCTCTACGTCGTCGACCCATAACTTCATGAAACCTGATAGAGGAGATTGAGCTATTTGCCCTCTCGACGTGCCCAAACCACCGAAGCCGTGATTGACGGAGGGCTGCTTCGAGGCTGACAATCCCAAGCTTGGTACATAATCCCTTTAAACTGATGCTATCATCTGGTTTAATACTGCACATCCATCTCAGCATAGCCCTCTCATTCCTCCCAAGTCTTACCAAATCCGCCTTCCTAGGGGCCCAACATTCGCTAGCATAGAGCATGGCACCCCTGACACAGCAACGATAGACTTTGCCCCTTCTACAAAATGACAAACTCTTGCAAGACAATATAGGTAACAGTTCTCTGAATTTACCCCAAGCAGCTCTCATCTTGCTATAATGGCAGCTTCGCAGCCACCACCAGCACAGATGGTGTCCCCAAGATAACGAAAGGAGTCAACAACCTCAAGGGGCTGTTCGTCTACCATGATGTATTCACAAGGCCTGCCATCGATTGGCCGTGCTGTACCTCGGCATCTGCTACACCTGAACATAGG
>ERZ1740055.513-NODE-513-length-10875-cov-9.128743_pt1 | contig 10875 bp, 11 predicted proteins | sample MGYA00581747_ERZ1740055 | MGnify/ENA primary metagenome ERZ1740055 (study PRJEB43018, sample SAMN04849739) | marine metagenome | isolation source: floating plastic debris | place: Pacific Ocean | collected 2008-08-28 | study: EMG produced TPA metagenomics assembly...
TCTGAAACTAGTTAAAAATCGAGGATAAAACTGAAAATTTCCCGAATAGCGTAGTAGAGGACGAGAGCAATATAAATATTAATTTCACGATTGCTACTCTTTTCAAAGTTTCGTCTAATTACGTCATAAGTTCGAGTATCACAGTTCTCTGTTTTTGTTTTTTTTTCCCACTGTAACTCATCTTCTACTTTCTTTTTTTGCCTTTTTACCTTTTTTCTCAGCTTTAAAACTTGAAACATTAGGATAATTTGAATTTTTGAGACATTTTAGTTTGTCAAAAAATAAAAATTATTTCGAATTCGGTTCCGGCCGATTCCTTTCCTTGGCGACACATCCCCCTCCCATCAAAATCAAAGTAATTTATATTTCTATAGCAGCAAGTTTCTTTCTCATTTTTCATGGATTCAATTTAAAAACTTGCAAGAACCGGCACGAGTAAGGCTACTGGGTAGCCTCTTGTTTAACTATCTAGCTCGAAATCGACAGCGTACTCCGTTTTCTTGGTGTAGACATAATCAATCAAACGCCAATTTGGAAACCAAAGTGTATGTTATGCCCAGTAATGACGGTCTATTGTTACACGATCACAACCATGTCGAAACTCGTCAAAAGGAAGGCCCGCTAGAAACTATGGTCAACCGTGATAATCGTTTAACTTCCTCCTGGGCATAATTCACGTAGGAATGTGAGACTGAAGGAAAATTTCTTTAAATTGAGAGACCTTCAGCAACTGATAGATTCTACCATCAAGGCTTTCATAAACACGAGAATAGCTGATCTGTCGTCACCACTACAGGGTTCCCACTCATAGATTAGAAAAAAATTCCCTGACTTTTCAATGATCAAAACCCATTGTTCACTGACCCTCTAGTTAGAGAAATGGCACTTTCCCGAATTCAGTTTCCCTGAACAGATATGTTACTATACTTCTATTTTTCAACTATATATTATTAGTTTTAAAAATGTTTGTTTTACAGTTTGAAGAAGGAGACGATTATTTTAATGAGTGTATAATTGTACTTCCCACATAGTTTGAGGGAGTTGTGCAGGCTTCCCCAAGGTTAACTTACAACTGTCCCTAAGATTATTATTTTCTCAGCAAGAAGAGTTAGTAATAACAAAATCTTGATACAAAATTCCCTGACTTTTCACTGACTTGACATAAAAAAAGATGTTCCCTGACTCAAATCAAAATTCCCTGACTTTTCCCTGACCTTGAAGAAAAATCGTTTTTCCCTGACTTTTCCCTGACCCGTGGGAACCCTGCACTAGCTCACCCGAACGAGAGACGGTGCTCTTACTATTCTTTTCAAGACCTCAGCTTCTGGTGTTTGTCAGTCAAGCACTACTTACAACAACATAGGCAAGTCGCCAAGGAGCAACAAAAACTAAACGTAAAACAAAACAAAAAAACGAATACACATTTACAACATGTATTTGTTGCACACTACAGGGCATCTGCCTTTTACCATTATAGCTAGGCCAATGGTACACCACGATATATAGCACCTAACGTGCCTCCGGGGGGCGGACATAAAATTTCAATTATACTTACATATTATGTACAAGAAGGAAACAATTACAATCAGAGCTTCTATACAAAATATTTAGAGTAAGGGCTTTAATGCTATTTCGCCATTCTCAAATATTTACGATACAAAAACGTTTTTGCGTTTTGATGTGACGTGCTATCCAGCTCCCATCTAACTTAAGGGTTTTACAACTCCTGACATTTGTATACACCCACAATTCTAGTGTTTAGTATTAGACATTACAACGTCTATGTGCTGTTCAATTGAGCTATAAGCATCTAACATAGTTAAGAGTTGCACACTTGAGATCGTGAGGAAACATCTGGGAGGAACTGCAATTCAGTTTAAAGCTGGTCAATGCACAGAACACCTTGGATCTGATCGATTGAGACTCCACCTTGTTAGTGCTGCACTCCACACATTCCGAAGACAACAGTAATATCAACAAGATTTTTTCACCAAAAGTGGTTGCTGTGTGCCGGCCTTCTTTTCTTGAAGGTCTGGTCTGAGCTTCTGGCTATAATAATACCATAGAGCGTCGCCACCTTTGCTGATCCCTACACATGCAGCAACAACAAAAAACAAACAAAACAGTTTAGTCAAAATATGAGATTTTGTGAGCGTGGGCTCTCTCAAGGACACCTTCACTAATTGAAAAGTAAATGAGAAAATAAACGATCGAGGCTTCCACTTGAACCTTATATAGTTAGAGCTGCGAGTCTATTCACAAGACACTTTTGAAAAGGAAATCTTAAGATTGTCGATATCTTCAAGATATCAGTACAGTTCTAAGAAAAACAGATTGTTTTATTGTGGAAATGGCAATTATAAAAATTTCGTCACCTCTTTTGTATATAATTAATATAGTCTCAATATTATTAGCCAAGCGGTTTTCATCATCGGTACAATTATTATATAAATGATATTTCTATAGTAACTGTATTACTATTATCCTAATGTTAAGGTCACAGTGGCACATTCCCAATCTATTTTCTATAGGAAATTATACTCTGAACAAACAGCATTGAAGTCCAAGGAGTTTATGTCCTTATTGAAATATTCATCTGTTCATGCCCGCAATCTTTAATTAACCTACCAGTTCAATCGCTCATACAAATCGCTCACACTAAGTTAGTAACTTATTATGTCAGTGAAAAGCTCACTTGATAAAGATTTAAAAGCCAATTTGGGCCACTTTGAATCTATGCCGACTCGATCTTTCCAGGTTCGTGTCTTAGTGGTAAATAATAGACATGCTTATGCTGAATAAGACGTTGTTTCTTGTAGTACATTCCATCCACTTTCAGCAGTCACAGTTCTTATGTTTATTTAATAACCAGTCTTTCGATTGTGAATATGAGGCAGTGTGGCAGTGCCTAAGAATCCGCAAAAGAACTGGTGGGCTCGCCCTGTGAGCTTTTCAGCATTTCTCTAAATTTAAAATTGGTTCCTTGAGTAATTTCCTTTGTAGATTTTCATTTGAAAGTCAGCAGATAATTCTGTCTTGGATTAACTTTTTTTTAAGAATCTTGAGTGTCAGCAACCATCAGCCAAAATTTCTACAAGTACCACATTACAAGCTTTTTTCTCATCACACCCTAATGAGGATACATGAAGACACCCAGAACGCGGTGCCGTCCTCAGCGATCTGGCGATGACTATGCCACATCACTTCATGATAACAATATCATCCTTTTGCTTTTGATTGTACGTCGCTAAATTGTTCATGGCTTGTCTCTCTTTCTTTTGGCTTCCAGTGCCCATGTAACCCGGTTTTTGTGGCTTTGCGGTTGTCCCATTCATCTCCATCCTTTGTTTCTGGGGACTACAATACCGTTGTAGTGTTCTTGATTGGTAATGATATTACGCCAATATATGCTCGGGTGCAGGCAAGTGTACTGAAAGGCATTGGTGCTCTTCATGTCTGCAGCAACGACTAGCCATCTTTCTGTTCTATATTTTACAAACGTAACTTCGTCTTTAGGCTATAAACTGAAGACTTGCACATGCTTATCATATTGATGTTACCATTTCGTGAATGTTACAGTCCTCCTCTACAACCTATCTGCTCGGTTCAGCCAGTTTTGTCAAGCACAACGCCCAGTTATTTAAACAATTTAACATTCTCAACTTGGTCAATGACGATGTTAATCAGTTATTGTTTCTTCAAGCTCATCGTCGTTTTTCTCTTTCGGGCGTTGATCTTCAATCCAAACATGCTTCAGTTTGATACAAATTCCTGTTGTGTCTCAACTAAAGTTTGCTCAATTGCTAGACTTTCTAACACAACACTATGATATCATCCAGATAAAGACAAAAACAACAAAACCATCTTTTCTTATTGTACGGCAACATTATACCAAGCACGCAAATGATAAACACAGGGATATCGAGTCAATGATGAGACTTTGAATATAGTTCAAAAAGGTAAAACATATTGGAGAATTCTTAAACCTTCAACCCAGAGTTTGATGAATATTGACAAATCAATTAGAGAGTGATTCGAACGAACTAGCACAGTTCACTTCATACAAACTTTGAAGTGGTTCGAACTAGAATATAAATTATCAAGAATAACAAATATAAAATCTAATATTATTTCATTAAAACTATCTTTCGATCAAGAAAGAAGGAAAGAAACTAAATTATTACCAAAAAACTATTAAACACATACTAGTTTGATACACGCTATTCGTAAATGGTTAAAGGACCTTAACAAGTATCACTTTCCTATTTTATGTCTAGCTAGTTATTGTTGGACGTATAAAACTAACATACTATACAACGAGACAATTTTAATGAAACACCCTGATCGATTTTTTTTTAGTATTAACTCGAGAGAGGTAAAAGCACGTGTTCGTGACGTCATCACTACTCTCTAATAACTCTTTTAAATCCTTCCTTTCATATAAAAAAAGTAAATTTGAATACAATGTTAGATTGTTTCAGTTATTAGGAATATTCAATTAACGCACTGAATCATGAAAACAATCGCAAGTAAAATAGGAAAAAACATAGCTGTAGATAGCCTCGTAACAAAATAGATTATCTCAGGTAGCTAAATGTATGTGAATTTTCAGTTACTTTGCTTGATAGTTTTGTGGGTGTGATGGTGGTCTGGTGACCCTCCCTAATGTGGTCCTGAATGAGGGTTGGTAGTGTAATTCTGGCACTTTAGTATCTGGTATGAAGGTGGCATTTGCAGTGTTTTCTTTATTGGATTCTGGAGTCAGGTTTGTTTCTGTATTGAGATCTACCTCTGATTCCAGCTTTGGATATTTTGAAGATCCTCTTGGCTTGCTTGACTGATGCTTCAGTCTTACTATCTGCTTAGTGGTGGCAGAGAGTGATATGCCATACTGCATGGTGACACAATATCTGAAATTCCGTAGAGGTGAGCTGTGAATCTTGGTCACTGACTATCTCATCAGCGTTTCTGTGTCTATGTCCTTTGATCTTCAGGAGGACTGCTGAAGTGATAGTGCTGTAGTTCTTTGTGACTACGAAGTCTTTGTGCTTAAACTCGAACAAATCGGTTGCTATTTTGGCCCACAGCAGGTCCGGGGTATCGTGATTTATCAGAGGTCCGATGATGCAGCACGTGTCACATTTGCTGATAGAGTCACTAACTTTTTTTTGCCTTCATATTTGGGTAATACATCATTCCCTGGCTCTTCTCATAGAGGATTCAATGTCTTGGTGGCTGGCATACAGCTCAAACATCATGTGTTTGCGTAATTCTTAAGGAATGATTAATCGGCCACCGCAAATGATGAGCCCATCTTGGACTATGAGCTCATCCCGAAAGTGAAAGTAAGACCTAACCGTGGGCAGTAGGCTGTTCTTGTTTTCTGCCAAGCCTTACAGTTTTTTTTTTCATCTTTGTCGGTGGCGGTACGGCGCATACTGCCGTCAGTTTCTAGGAGTTGAGAGCTATTATTCGAGTTTTGGTCTACACTGGCTTCCCCTGCGGCTTTTACGTAATAACGGCTGAGTGTGTCAGCTAAATGTAAGTGAACGCCTTTCTTATAGTTGACATGTAGGTGATACGGCTGAAGTTTCATTAACATTCTTTGATTCTTTGAGGCACTGTGGCAAGTGATTTTGAAAAAATTGTTTCCAAAAGGTTGTGGTCAGATTCAACCTTGACTGTTCGTCCATAAGGGCCTGGCATCTTATTATACTGCTACCCCAAGTCCTATCTCGCTGGCTCACACTGGATCACTACTTCCTTATCAGGTTTATAGAATTTGAGGACTGGTGGCTGTGCTACTAACTGCTCGAGCTTGGCAAAAACTCAGTAATGAATCTCGTCCAGGAAGAAAGCGATGTCTTTCCTGGTCAGTTAGTTCCGAGGTAGTTGATGGTTCTCTTTCTTTGCACCCCAACGTCGGTCGAAAGCAATATTGCTTTAAATTTTGAGGGTTTGGCTTTCACAGTCAGGTGTTAGGACTTGGCCTATGTAGGGAGCCGAGGTTTGCTCCAGGCAAACTTTCTCCTTGTTGAGTCGCATCTCTGGTTCTCTCCATCGCTTCAGAAGGTAGATCATTTTTATGCATGATCTTTGATGGCTTCTTTGAGGTTGTAGCCATTTGCAATGACGAGAATGTCATCAGCGACATTCCAGTATAGCAAGTATCAGTTGGAATAAACAATCTTGAAAAACACTTTTGCCTTGCTGAGGTCAGGCAGAATATGGCCGTCGTTGGTTGATAGAACCGCTTTAGAGCTTTGTTGAGTGGACGGGGGTCCAGACATCCTTTTCCAATGGGTTTCTTTGCGACGACAATGGAGCTGACCCAATGAGTGGGTTCTTTTACTTTCTCCAATATTCCCTTTTGTTCCAGCTTTGCTTGGTGTTCTTTGAGTGGGTCCCGGTTTAACACTTTCGTCAACTTCCAAATTCAACGCTAAGACAAACTGCCCAAAACCTTTAAAAACATCTCCATACTCGTCGACAATTTGCATAAGGGTGAGCCCCGTCTGAATTTCAATGGTTTCGTTTCCTTAAGTAGCTGCTGCTAGTTGCGTGTTCTCGATTACATCGTAGTTGTAGTGTTGTTGAGTTGTACATTTTCAGAATTTGGCTTGTCTGCTCAACCTTGTTTGCGTTTTTTGTATCTTTCAGTTCATCCAGTTTTATTACATTATTTATTAGTCCATTATTTTCTAAAAAAGGGACTTTTGGTCATCCTTTAATTTGCATTTGGCCCATTTGGGAGTTTCATGCATGGTTGTTTGGGACCTGGGAAGAGAGATTCCTCATAAGTGACTCTTGAAGGCACGTGCAGAAATTGCATGTTTGGGCCAATATTCGGAGGGCCATGATTTGTAAATACCGTATAGTTTCTCCCTGTCTCTAAGACTGTTTCAAAATTGTTTTTTCTTTTTCAGTGTCAAATTTCATTCCCTTTAGCTTTCCGAGTGGCTTCTCGCAAATTACGGAAAGGAATAGTGCTGTCTTGTATTGCTTATTGAATGTTACCAGCCTGGGAATAACTGCATCAGTGTTCCAGGAGTGGCGGCATTGTTCCAGTTATCAGCCAAATTTCCTTCTATTTCAGAGGTTTCAGGGCGGTGATTCTAGTCACGACAATTCATAGCTATACAGTTCCAGTCTGGCTTCAGTGTTCCCTGAAACTTCTTGGTCGTCTGACATCTTTCCAGTTCTTTCGTTTCTAAATTTCACTTCCGAAACCATTTTTTGATCTTACATTTCTAGTATCGACTCAAGATATCTCTGTTACAAAAAAAAGCAAAGAGCACGCTCTCGTGACGTCACCACTACTCTCTAATCCATGTTCACACACCCCAACAACCTTTTAACACAAGATTCCGACAAGTTGAGCTCTGCATAAAAGTTACCAATCAATAAAAATCTTTTGTTCTAATACTAACTTGTGTACTAGCACTAACAAGTAAAAGTAACAGAGAAAAAAATTGCCACTGTTTCACTGTACCAAAAGAGATTACGCTACTCTAGTGTCTACCGAACACTTACCTTATAGCAGTTTTTATAATATCCGCTTTAAAAATAAAATTTTAACTTGTGAATAACATGAATCACAGTGACTCCGTTACTGGTTGAAAAATGATACTAGGACAACAACAACAATCTTCACAGCAGCTCTTTTGTCCTCACTCCACTGGACCACCCTTGAAAACCAGATGCCTCTTGGCACAAGCTCAAATCATTTACAAAATCCGTCATTATATCTAATCAATATTTCCTTCCGTGTTGATGTCAAGGAAAATTCTCGTCCTACACAAAAAGTATAAAATAGGGGGATTGTATTTCTTTAAGGACAATAGCGATGTGTTTTTTCAGATCTGAGGATGTGAAACAGAAAATTCAATTTTTACAATACCTCATAATTGATAGTGGTACTATCAGGTTGGTAGAATCCCGCTATAATTGAGCAAACTGGATTGTGGTGCCACGCCAAGCATGAATACCCAGCGATCGAACAGAAAACAATGGAATTACAGAGTTTTCAGTCTTTCTGTTGTCCTTGGCTGCAGATAGATAGCATAATGCAAGAAAAAAGGACATATAAAACACTTAACAGATAAGTTTTTGGCACATTACTAGTTAAACAACTCTGGAAAGGGTCAGAAAGAGATCTGTAGACTGTAGCTCTACTCCTACTTGTTGAATTTTTATGAAGTTTTACTTTATCACAGTGGTACTTATTGTCATTTTTCTACGGCTTTGAGCCATAATCTTTCACAATGCGACAGTGACAGTGAAATCCATTTTCAGTTAAAATTCAAAGAAGCTTCACAAAACAAAAAAAAATACAGCGAACAACCTGTTTTATTTCTTAAAACTGACATTATTGTGGTTTGAGAACGTGAAATTAATATACTGAACGCACTTCGGGTAAATTGTTCATCTAAAGGTTCTCTTATGTTTTTGTCATATGTTACATTATTAACAAACAATTAGCAACACTCATAAATTGAGGTCTTTTGCTTTTCTTTTAAAAACCGAATATTGGTTTAGCACGCGCTTCATACAAAAGGCCGTGAAATATCAATATTGTGAAATGTGTTTCTTTAGATTTATCACATTATTAGTGTAATTGGAGGCCGCATATGTCAAAACGCGTTAATTTGTTTCCATTTCGAATGACAAGTATTTTTTGGTAAAGTTGACAATATTCGATTGACATTTTCCGATTGCGGTTACGTCACTCATGAACAACTTCTATCGTCACTATTGAAAAATTCTCATCTCTTCTAAAAAGTACTTACATCCTCCACCTCGCAATTCCACTGGTTTACCTCCAAACTTTTTCAAATTGGCCGCAGTTAAACTTGACGAGTGCAAATAACCTCTGATACCTTCGCCATGGAGATAAAAAGTTCCCTTGACTCCAGTTTTCTTTTTTACGGCCTGACAAATTGTTTTGGTGTCTGCTTTGGACGAGAACCTCACTGTATATTCTTTGTCAAGATAAAGAAGCTTGATTGCTAATCTACGTTCCTTTTCTTCCTTCTGTTTATCTTCTTGACAATTCCTAGACTTTGCTGCCATGCTGTCCGTCAAACAAAGTGTTTACGCAACGTTTTCAATGTTTACACTGGACGATACTCGGTGGAATCCTGGGCACTAGAGCTCAGTTTTCTTACTAGACCGAGAGCGCGGCGCCTCATTCTGTTGTCCACGATTCGAATGTGTAGTTAGAATCTTTTGCAGATTTGTTTTTTTCTGTGGAACACTAATGTCGTTTCGAGGTCGCGGTGGTTTTCGGGGTGGTGGTCGTGGTAGCGGTGGTCGTGGTAGAGGACGCGGTGGAGGGCATTTCCAACAGAGAGATATGGGTCCGCCGGAACACGTCATTGGTAAGCACGTGGGCAGAAATTGTTTTCCACGTTTATAGTTCTAAAGTAAAGAATAAAGCTTGTTTCTTATTCTAGCTTTAAGGGAAAAAATAGGTACATTATACTGGAGGATATATTTTCTTAACGCTTAAAACTTTATTAAAACTTTTAACTATTTTACCGTAAGAAGGCTTTACTGACCATCACCTACAGTAACTAGTGTCGGACTATATATATTGCAAATCCTTCGTGTTAATCTTTTACTGTGCTAAAGTGCAAAACAAGATAAGATCCTTCCCTTCCATTTTGTGCTTGCTATGAAGGCTATTTTTTCATAGGTGAGTTTCTATTTTATGTCCTGTATGTTTTTCATGACTTTGCGTTAGTATTTGCTATGGTTCTACAGTTTTTTCAGCTCTATAAATCTCTTGAAGTTTGCAGTTTTGATAAAAAAAAGAAATAAAAGATGCTAGGTATTAATAACAATTTTAAAAAGTACTTTAAATGAAGAGTAATGCTAAAATTCATTGTTTCACAGTGTGCATGATTGCATTTTCAATTAAATGATTTACTCATGAAGATGACTTCGTGAACAAATCATTCTTGAAAATGCAGACTGCAAAATGTTGAATATTAGCATTATTCTTGGTTTTAAGTAAAAGATGCTAGAGAACAACAAATGATTTTTATAGTATACATGTAACTAATTATAGTGACTCAAATTTATTCATCATGTTATTGCTTGTCTTTCAAAGCTTGTGTATTTACTTGTTATTCCATTACTTCTAACCACTTTCAAAAGTTTTGGAATAGAATGTTGATACTCTAAAGGTCAGCTCTTTATAAAATTATTTCTTATGACTTTGGTCAAAAAATTGTTTCAAACTAGATTTGTCTCATGTTAACCCTTTCAGTTCCAGTTAGTTTTCAACACCTAACTTCTCCTTACATAATACTTACAAAGTAAGACATAAATGGTAATGAGTAAATAAGAATTGATCAAATAAAGCAAACTACTGAAGATAAAAAGTAATATTCTCTCAAACTTGTTCTATGAAAAGTATGGGCTCAAGTTAGGAGAATTTAATAATACATAGCTGGGACTGAAAGGGTTAAAGTTTACTGAGCATTTCAATACAGTAGGTGTTTTTTTTTTCAAAAACTATCCAAAGATATGAAAATTCCCAATTTGAAGCATACCTAGTTTTTTTGTCAGTTATTTCTTAAGGCCAAAATGACAAACTTTAACCTAACAATTTGGTGTTACCAACAGCAACTAATTTTGAGTGCACTGGTAAATAAAATAATGAGCCTGCAGTGGTTTATACAGCAGTTTCAGCCTCACTGTCCAGATTTGTCATTTGGGAACAGTAAAGTATGCTGATAAAGCTAAGCTGGTTCATATTAATGTTTTATTATAGGTAAAGTAGCTAGTTTCAGTTGCAAATTTAACCACTCTGTATCAGAGCTTTCAGAATGTTTTGAAGTAAACGGTTACTCCAAAAAAGTAGGCGGC
>ERZ1740055.514-NODE-514-length-10874-cov-10.571864_pt1 | contig 10874 bp, 7 predicted proteins | sample MGYA00581747_ERZ1740055 | MGnify/ENA primary metagenome ERZ1740055 (study PRJEB43018, sample SAMN04849739) | marine metagenome | isolation source: floating plastic debris | place: Pacific Ocean | collected 2008-08-28 | study: EMG produced TPA metagenomics assembly...
AATTTTCATATTTGAAATTGGTTTAAACTTGAAATAAAAAATAAAATTGCATTTTGTCAGCAGTATTTTTGCATTATTCTCATAAAAAATCGAATGGCAGCCATCGGCCACCATATACCTGCTGACGATGTTGTCTTAGTGCCTATTTTGACGGCTAGAAGTATTTTGATACTAGACCAGGTTTCATTAACGTTAGGAATTAATATTTTTATCAACAACTGATAGAACATGAATATTTTATTCTAATTATTCAACGGAAACGACAAGCACTGTCGCTTTTTATTCTTTCAATTTTTGTATTTTTAAAAAATTATACAGAAAGTGATATAAAAAATAAATAGTTTTGCGAGTTTTCTGGGAATTTCGTTCTAGAATACATATGTCTTGAACAGAATAGGATTTTCACAAGAATGCACAACGACGTGTTTTATCAAAATGTCTCTCAAGAAACCACTCTTCTCAAATACACGAAAAATGGTTATTCACTTGTCCACCTTGAATGTCGAAACTGGAGATCTTTCGTGTGAAGGACTTCTACAACGTCAAACATTGAAATGGGTTTTCATCACTGTGGATCTTGATGTGTTTTCCAGCTTAGATACTCTGTGTAAACGTTCTCGAGCAAATCTTATTATAAATTGGTTTTTGCCAGTGACAATTCTTTTATGTCAAAACAAGTTATATTTTCGAGAATCATATCTGACACATCTTACACTGAAATGGCTCCTCACCACCCTTTATACTGTAATGTTTTGCTTGACTACCGCTCTTCTAAAATGTCTTAACACGTTTTACACTGAAATGGTAGAATTTCTACCAGCAACAACCTTCGGGAACTACTAGTTGCCCACTGTAAGGTCCAACTAGAAGACATTCCTGCAAATAAAGGAATTATGGGTAGATTTCAGGGTTCTGCAAAACTTTACAGGATAACAGAAATATAAAAGAACTTGGGGGGTTAAAACGTGATCGAGGTGGTTACTGAATATCATTACTGCTTCCCTTTTAAATTTAGTTGTGTTCATAAACATAGACCCTATGGCTGCGGCTTTAATATTCTTTTGTTTGCATTTAAATTAGCCTTACCAGCCTCGTTCTTGAATTAAAAGAATATCTTACCACAAACGAGGATAGTAAGGCTAATTTGAATACAGACAAAAGAATATTAAAATCGCCACCATTTTTGCATAGGGTCTATGTAAATAAGAACAGTTTATACCACCATATCATCTACAGTAGGGCTTCATAAAAAACAGGTCTTGTAAACACAACATCTTGCGAGTAATATACAAGGTGGAGGACAAAATGATGTTTTGATCACGGATTTTTCATGGACATAAGCGCCTACACCGCAAAATAGAGCCAGAGTTCAAAATAGCTATAGGCTTCCGGTGATAGCCGGCTAATTTTAGACCTTCCCGGCCATTTATGTTTCTACTTCATAGTTCAAGAAGGGGTCATCGGCAACTTCTTCCAATGTTATACTAAGTGAAATATCCATTTCCTATTTTGTAAAAGTAATTTGATTTTATAACCTCTTGCATTTTCAAAAAGAATCTTTTGTTGCCCTAAAAATAATTGAGATTCAGTTTGTTCAACAAAATTGTGAAGAGTTTCACCGGCGTACTTTTGAACTGCTTAAAAAACCTACAGAATAGAGCAGATTTTCTGAACGTTATTTTAACCCCTGAGAGCATTAAGGAATCACGGGAAAAGTCAAAAGAATGGATACAGGCGTTTCTTACAAAACGTACACAACTGGTTGTTGTCAAAGGAGAACACTCAGATCCAACTCTTGCCCAGTCTGGTGTCCCACAGGGACAGAGGTCTGTATTGGGACCATCTCTGTTCTTACTATACATAAATGACTTGCCTAAAAGCTTATATTAATCAGTCCGACTATTTTGCAGCCAATAGCCTATAATTCCTAACTGTACAATCATAGAGACTCGGACACTCTACAAAGAGATCTAGACAAACTTGAAGAATGGGGAAAAAAATGGGGAAAAATAGGGAAAAAAATAGTCGATAAAATTTAATAAAGATAAATGCTATATTTCACGTATCACTCGTAAAAGAAATCCATTGATCTATGATTACATCCTACATGGGAACTCCCTTGAGTCTTTGCACGCTGCAGAGTATCTGGATGTCACACTGACATCCGATTTCCTGTGGATGTTGCATATCTGAAATGTTACTAACAAAGAAAACCAAGCACTATGCCTAATGAGACGAAACCTTAAAATAAAGTCGCAATCTCTGAGATCTATTGTATATAAAAGCCTATTTCAACCTACATTAGAGTAGGTATCTTTAGTCTGGGACCATTCTACCCGACATAACATAGTGAAGCTTGAAATGGTACAAAGAGGACAGCACGCTATTCCACGAATCGATATCACAAGACCAATAGTGCAGCTAAAATGTTGACAGAGCTATATAGTATATTGGGAGCTGTTGGAGAAAAAAAAAGAAACTGAAGGTGTTGTTCAAAATAAATAACAGTCTAGCAGATAATTATAAACAAGGAAATATTGTTATTACCAGCAGGGTGACAAAGTAGGCACATACATAAAGATGCTTTCAAAGCACCTGTTCCAATGACAAATTACCATAAATATTTTTTCTTTCCAAAAACGATCAGAGATTGAAACAGATTCCCATTAGCTGTGACGGAGGCAAAGTCTGGATCCATATTTGAAAAGAAGCTTGATAAATTCATGTCAAACTAGTATTTTATTTATTCTTTACAGAATAACCACTGACCACCAGAACTTCGAAGAATCATCTAACAAATGGAGTTCAATTATAGGACAATATTTACGAACAGGTTGGGTGGCCACCTGGTTAAATAGGGACAATACTAAACAGTGAAACAAGAAGGAGAAACGAGACATACTAAAGTCAACATTGCTCAACTAAGATCAACCTGATTTCATTGTACCTAGTGTTCTAGTAACTGTCTGTTCACCACTTTCTACAATCTACTTGCAGTTATTCTATTCTCAGACTATCAGTGTTTAAGTACAAATGGAACTCTAAATCAAGGTCGTAACGAGGAATATGTGATCAGGGATCAAGGGACTGGGATCAGGGATCATAGCACTGCCATAGGATTAGGGATCAAAATGTCGAAAATCGTGGCATTAGGGATCAGAATTTCGAAAAATCTTGGGTCAGGGATCAAAATTTCGAAAAATCTTGAGATCAGGGATCAAAATTTCGAAAAATCTTGAGATCAGGGATCAAAATTCTGGCCGAAAATACGGAGTCAAGGTTATCATAATATCCCTCGTTACGAACCTGCTATACAGCTGAAGATTTCAAAATATTTTCAACATTTTTCAAATAACATACTTTTTTTAGTGCTTTGAATTCTGCATCTACCGTATATATTTTATGTCGATGCTTTTAATATTGTTGCTGGAATAGCTGTTTAGCAACATCCATGGATCATTAGTTATAATGTTTTTCAATAAATAAGTTTCTTTTTACATTAAGTTATGACAAATACATTATACATTTTTGGGCCAATAACCAAATTCAGCGTGCTAAATTGTTAAATAACTAACCGTATAAAACTGGTTTCTTGCACACGTGAGCAGCGCATGTATACTGTGACTCTGACAAGACAATCACCTGCAAAAAAGTCATGTAATAAATGTCTTCAAAACCACATTTACTTGGTCTGCCCGAAAACATAATTGTCCTAGATCTTTTGTATGGACCTCAGTTCGCTCATTATTTACAGTGAAAGACCTCATGCAAATATTTATTTGTTGCTCGTCTGTTGACAGACATCTTATTTTTTCGTTACAACACAAGACTTTTTTGTTGTAAATACTTGAGCAGAATCTTAAAAAAAAATCAAAAATCTTAGCCAGGGCCAGCATCTTATCTTTTTCATGCCACATACCTAAAAGGGTTATTGTTCGCCTTTAGGCAGAGAAACTACATCTTTGTTTTTGTTACCACAATAGGAGTTCGTTTGTGTTTATCTGAAGGTAGAGAGACTACACCTTTTGTTTTTGTTACCACAATAAGAGTTCGTTGTGTTTGTCTAGTGACAAAGAAATTACATCTTTTGTTTTTGTTACCACGATACAGAGTGTTCGTTTGTGTTAGTCTAGAGGCAGAGAAACTATATCTTGTTTTTGTTACCACGGTACAGAGTGTTCGTTTGTGTTTGTCTAAAGACAGAGAAACTATATCTTGTTTTTGTTACCACGGTACAGAGTGTTCGTTCGTTTGCGTTTGTCTAGAGGCAGAGAAACAACATCTTGTTTTTGTTACCAAGTTACAGAGTGTTCGTTTGTGTTTGTCTGGAAGCAGAAAAACTACATCTTCACGATAAGAGTTCGTTTGTAAGTGTCTTGAGACAGAGAGAGACCTTATGTTCAGAATTATGCGCAACCAATATTATTGCATATGTAATTCACTGGGCTATTAGTTTTCCTAATAAGCAGCAGCAAAGAGTTACGGTTGATGGAGACACTACAAGCTAATAAATCTTTACCAGGGGTCCCTCAGGATACTGTGTTTGGCCCTGTGCTTTTTTCTCCATAGTAAATAAGAGTTGTCTACTCAGAATATCTTTATCAAGTTCACTATATCTGCCCTTACCTGGCATTCAGCTGGTACCGAAATTAAGGTTACTTGGAGTTGTAGTTGAGAGTGACCCGGCCATCTGAGATACACAAGTAAATGAAGTCTCGTTTAAACCTAACAGCAGGTAAGATGTACTAAGAACATGCAGATACTTGTAATATGTCTGTAAATCTGTTGGACCTACTCTTTCTGTCAATCAAACTTTTTGTATTTCCGTAAGCATAATAATGGCAAATACTTGAGCAAAATTCAAAATCGTAGCCAGGTCTTTCAAGGCCCAGTATTGTACCCAACACTACTCCATTACAGATGTACTACTAGAAAAAGTTACAAAGTTAAAGAGCAAAGTACTTAGCAAAACTGAATCGAACAGCACAGGATGATCTCTTCCCTCTATTAAAAAAAAAGTCCTTCAGAAATGGGAGCATCTCTTTACCTTGATCCGAGTATATAGTGAGAGATTTAAACGAATTTTCATTAATAGATGCCTATTTAAATTTGTTCTAAATGAATCGTAAAGACTTGCATTGAAATAGTTAAGAATTGTATTAAAATAGTACACCTCCTTCGTCTGCTCAAGGGTGTGGGATTAATAAAATAATAAATACCATCATTACCTTATCTTTCTGTTATACCACAACCGAGCTTTTCGTTGTTTGCCTGGATGCCAAGGGACAGCACATTATCTTATGTTTCCCATAAGAGTTCTTTGTTGTTTGTTTTGAGGCCGAGGGAAAGCTTGTTATCTTTTTGTAACCACACGAGTTCTTGTTGTTTGTATGGAGGTAGGGGAAAAAATCACCATATATACTTGTAACAGCAAAGAGTTGTTTATTGTTTGTATGGTGGACACAGCACCAAACATTCTTTTAATCGAATAAGAGTTCTTTGTTGTTTGATTAGAGGCAAGATAGACAGCACCTTATGTTACTATTATCACATAAGACTTCCTTGTTAATTGTTTGGAGGTAGGTGGACACAGCACCATATCTTTTTGTAACCGCATGAGTTCTTTGTTGTTTGTCTGGAGGCGAGATGGACAGCACCTTATGTTACTGTTATAACATGAGTTCTTTGTTCGTTGTTTTGAGGTAGGGGAGACAGCACCTCAATTTTTTGAAATCACAAAGAGTTCTTTGTTGTTTGTTTGGAGGAAAGGCAATCCGCACCTCATCTTCCTGTAAGTGCATAAGAGTTCTTTGTTGTTTGATTTGAGGCAGGATGGATAAGTACTCCCTTTGTTATTCTTATCACATAAGAGTTCTTAGTTGATGGTTTGGAGGTAGGGGAGACCACACCTTAACTTCCTATAGCCGCATAAGAGCTCTTTGTTGTTTGTCTGGAGGCAGGATGGATAGCACCTTACGTTATTGTTATCGTATTAAAGTTCACTGTTGATTGTTTGGAGGGAGGAGGAGACCACACCTTATCTTTTAGTAATCGTACAAGAATTATTTGTTTGTCTGGGAAAGACAGGCCGCACCTTTCTCACCGCACATGCTATGTTTACAGAAAATACTTCAGGGAAACTGCATGCTCCCAGTTTTCATTGACAAGTCTTGAGGTATCATAAACGATTGGATCTGGCTTCATAGCGTTTCCTGTAACGCCATGCTTATCTCATTATCTATCACTGAATGTGGATAGCGAAGACAAATTTGTTACCGTAGTGGCTGGGCAGGGCTATTTTAGGCCATTAGTGTCTTTTTACTACATCTAGGTATTCAATAGTAATATTTTCTTGTTTTAGAAGCTAAAAGCCATTTTTAGTTACCGCACTTCAGGAATTTAGAAATCTACCTTAGAGTTCTTAAAATTGGAATATGATAATTTCCAAAATAATTATGTATTATTGCTTTTTTGCATTACTATTACTTAGTTAAACAAAACTTAATATATTTATCAAGTTTTGTTATGAGTTCACCACCTCAGTGATATTCGTGAAGTAGTTTGTGATGAATGAGATAAAAAGTACTTTTACCACGCCATTGCTCGAGTGTTAAAACTAAGATCACCTTGAAAGGAACGAGCGACCGACGAGTGAATAAAAACTGTTCCAAGTTGTTTTCTGTTTTGTACATTAATTTCGAGATTCTCTTTTTAGGTGTTCCAGATAAAACTTTTGAAAAACTGAGTTCTGATTAAACGTACGAGTGAAACCATGATATGCCGACTGCTATAAGCAATAGCTAAATGTAAATTTAAAGACTAAATATCTCAATATGTATATAAGAACAATTACCTGAAAACACGATTGTGTTGAAAATTAATCGGATATGTCGTTTCTGTAATTTTTTGTTAATGTTTAAATTTGGTTTGATTAATGATTAACCGGAAGTGACGAATATTGTACTAGATTAACTATTAACTTTGTCTGTCCTTAAAAGCTGGCCTGAGTGAATGTCAGTGAATGTTTGTGAATGCGATCGCGACTATAAGAGATTAAATATAGAAAACTTTTTACTAAAATATCCTTTGAGTCTGGAGCTTTGGAGGCAAGTTCCCGACAATTGTTCGGGAAATTTTGTACTGTCACCCCCATTTTCACTAACAACTACATTTCCCAATAGAACTTTTTCACGGTTTAAAAGATTCTTTTGTCTGTATTCAAAATTGCCCGCCAAGCCTCGTTCACGAGCTTTAAAATCAAAAGAGTGTGTTAACAAGAGCAAGACTAGGCGGGCAACACTGAATGGAGACAAAAGAATAATTTAACAATGAAAACGGTCTGTTGGGATGAAATGAAGATTGATTAGCTGATGGGTACGTGCTGGTAAGCCCTCCATATTCGCACTCAGTTGTAAATGTTTTTCACAAGCGCAAAATGATACCTTCTCCTCCTTTCTAAACTTTGGCTGTAAATGTGGACCCCTTAGTTTTAAGATTAACACTGAAAAAAAATACCGCATACTAGAAAAAATGAAATGGGTTTTTGGCTGATACAGTAAAATATGAGTAAGTTCAGTGAGAAGGAAAACTCATAAGGTACAATAAAATGCTTTGTATAATAGTTGCATACAAAATATGTTCTATCAGCATAAAATGAAAATCCATACCGTTTGGCATCGGGTATCTCTGCAACTTTTGCAACTGAGATCCCCTCCTCCCAAGACATGACTCTATCTATTTATATATTTTCGAATATGTGCGTTCATGGCTACCATACATTTTGTCCATTCCTGCCATTGTGGGTCTCCCCTCTTGTAAAAGACACTGTACAGCGATTGAATTAATTTCAGCCGTTCTTTATCAACATTGTTTTCCTTCCTAGTACCTACCACTTTCCCTTTCAATTCTTCTTTCTTGAATACCAAGCGCATTACTTTCGTGCAAAAGTCCATCGCTGAACGGGCTTGATCTTTTATTTTTTGAATGGTCTCCAAGGAAAACTTGGACTCTAATGATGAAGGTGGTAAAGACTGTTCCGAAGAAACAATAGATGAACGCGAAGTTTGGAATAATGATGCAGAATCTAAAAGGGATGAAGACTCCGTGCATGCGGAAAATGAAGTTGTTGGAACAGTTACATTGTTCCCTCCAAGTTTATCAAATAAAGTGTTATGGTTGGGTAAAATATCATTGGCTTCCGACTTCGGACTCATAATGCTGCCTCCTCCACAAGGGTTCGTTATGTTGACTGTAGAAGCTGCTGCTCCAGTCAGAGTAGTGGTTGTTTCGACATTGGGTGAAATAGATTTCACTAGTTTCCTGATATTGGCAACTGACTCAAGAACGCTCTCCGCAAAAGCTGTGACCTGACTCTCCAGAACATCTAAACGCGTGACAATGTCACGCAATAGCTGCCTATTGCCCTCTGCCTGTCTAACTGTTACTGTAAGACAAAGAAAAACATCTGTTACCAAATAATACCTACCAAAAGAGACAGAGATAGATAGGCAACCCACAAGGTAATACTTTCACAAAAGGAAACAGATGATTTGTACAAAGAGTTTTTCGGTTTACCTGAATCTTCACAAACGTGAGCACTAGCTTCCTCGACTTGCAAACAACTGTCTTCTGTAAACAAAAAATGACAATTGATCTGATAAAGAAAAGATAATTTGTGTTTTTGTTAATCACTTTATAATAAAAGATCGGTTCAACTTGCCTTCATAGCCTGGTAAAAACCAACGCGAACATTTGGGAGAATTCAAGAGCAGATCAGTGAAAACCTGAGACACAGTCGAGGTTTTCACCAACTCGATAATTCTCAGAAACTTTGCTAAGATTTTCACCAGGCTATGAAGGCACAGAGATCATGTTTTTATCAGTAGCGAAGCTAATAACTTCGGAGTTATGACGACAACTTTTAATCTTGAGAATTTATTAACAGACGTGTTTCAGCGTTACATACACCATCATCAGTGTGAATATACAAGGACATTTAGAAGATAGTATAAATAGGTTATAACCACGTGCGAATGTTAAGTGAAAACAACAACTACAAAGATAAAGAAAGTTTTGCATGCGTCACTTGCTGATGTTTTATTCCTTTTATAAAATTATAATTTTCTAACTTAACAATGAGAAGACGATATGCGAAGCGTGTATGAACAGGTTTATTCTATCGTGAAACTGTAAATTCTCACAACTTGGAGACAGCCAATCATATCGCTCACGCGATTTTCGTATTTCATTGCGCTAGGAAAACACACTTGTTGACCAAGCAAAAAGCACGTACTATCCAAATTATTTTATAAAATAGCTTATTGCAACTACTGATTCTCTGCAATAAATTAAAATTTACAGTATTTCCCAAATTCATGTCTGAAATCTTTCATTTTCACTGAAATGTAAAGCAAACACAATGAAGCAATGCCTTAGACATTCAGTATCTACTACATTCCCCAATCTCACTTTTGTGTTAAAATATAATAATAATAATAATAATAATAATAATAATAATAATAATAACTTTATTCGTTTTTCCATAAATGGCTTTTAAAAAACTAATTACAATTAAATATGTTCTATAAAATGCTAAAGTTAAAAAATTGTATTGAATTAAATCAATTAAAATGCATTGGAGAAAAGGAAATCTTTTAGTTTCCTCTTGAAAATTATCAAGCTAGCACTATTGATAAGATCGCATGGAAGAGAGTTCCACAACTTTGTTGCACGGTATAAAAAAGTACGCTGCCCTGAAGCGGATTTGTAGGCTGGGATATTAAGATTATCTTTGTTTCTAGTGTTACGATCGTGAAAGAATGCACGAGTCTTAAATTTATCACAAAGGTAACTAGGGGCTAACCCCTTAACAGATTTAAATGCTAGAACTCCTAGTGTATACTTCAAGTAACTGCTCACGGGGAGCCACCTTAGCTCGAATAATCGAATTGGCTATGCTATAACTATGACGGTTTTTTTAGTGGCACCAAAATTAAAAGAAAGCTTTTACAATAACAATAATTAAATGATAAAAACAAGAAGAAAAAGAAAAATCACAAAAAGAAATCGGTGGTGCTGAAACATTGTATTGAGAAATAAAGGAAAAAGAAAGAATGAAGAGAAAATGACAACGGCAAAAAACTAATAGAGTTTCCTTTATCACTGGCTGGATTTTGCAAAGAAAAAGATGAAATAATGAAACTGGCCATGCTGAAACAGTCATTGTTAGATTTAGAGATGAAACAGAAAAGAAAGTGATGCGCAATATAGTAAAATGTATTTTATCACTACCTGGATTTCCCACAGAATTTGAATTTCCTTTGACACTACCAACTAAACGGGAAAAAAAGCATAGAAAAAAATCATATTAATAATGAAATTGGCCATATTATAATCAGGATCATAGTGCTTTCAACAGCGTTATAGAAGAAAAAAGAAAACAAGTAAACGAGGATTAGAATTTGCTGGGCACTACCAGCAAACAGAACTGCAGAAGCAAAGAAAAAAATCAAATTAATAAAGAAATTGGCCATGTTATAAGGACGACAGTTGTTTGAAAAACATTAAAGAAAAAACAAGTAAACGAAAAACAAATTTCATTAATTATTTCTTTTAATTATCACTACCTGTATTTCCCAAAGGATTTGAATTAATCTGGGCACTACCAACTAATGGAAACCAAAGCAAAGAAAATGATGAAACAATGAACTGGCCATGCTGTAAAGACATATTAGTTTTGATGGCATACAAATGAAAAAAAAAATGAATCGACAAATTAAAAAATAGGCAGTCGAGGACTGCATGTGGTTACTGCTTCTTAAAACTAGTTTTAAGGCTGCGACAGTATTTTATTCTATAGCCCTACATGATTTAAT
>ERZ1740055.515-NODE-515-length-10867-cov-9.572789_pt1 | contig 10867 bp, 4 predicted proteins | sample MGYA00581747_ERZ1740055 | MGnify/ENA primary metagenome ERZ1740055 (study PRJEB43018, sample SAMN04849739) | marine metagenome | isolation source: floating plastic debris | place: Pacific Ocean | collected 2008-08-28 | study: EMG produced TPA metagenomics assembly...
CTCGCTTCCTCTTGTCCTTCACTTCAAACTCCAACGCTTTTCTCAAAACATGCCCGTCATCCTTCCTCAACACAAGAAAACTACCCACTACATAATCTTTTGGTAAATTATTTATAGCTAATTTTATCTCAACAGAGGACTCCAGTTGGTCCAAAATTTGAAAGTGGTATAATTTCTGCCAATATATACTTGGTTCTTAATCAAATACCAGGTAAGTGAGTGAACACATCTAAGTGAAAGGTTAATGTTATGTGCAGCAAGGTTTAAGCCTGCTCTAGGAATTTAGAGAACACTTTGTCCCTTCAAGGCCTTTAGAATGATACAAAAAACCAGTAACAGTTCCCCAAGCTAAGTTTTTTTGTAAGTTGTCTTTTGGCAACTTCACGTCTAAAAAGGTCACCATGAAGGGATACAATTTGGTCGCCTTTTTTTTAAATGAAAAATGTTTTTATTTTTTTGATCCACAGCCAATGTTTTCCTTTCCTTCTATTTCCAAATGATAAATAAACAGTCATTGTAACTATCTCCAAAATGGTCAACCTTCATTGTCCCAATATGGTCAGTGGGGTCCCCTTCATTTATATGGCAAAGTGATTGTCTGACAAAACTTGGTTCCACACAATATTTACCAGACAGAGAGAAATTAACTGACAGAATGGTCTCCTTGGTTTTTTTGCACATGCAAACCATGCAACTACATGCTGGAGTATGATAAAACTTGTTGCAAGGGGAACTGGTGAAATTTGTATTAAATCCTTGATGGTCTGTGAAGGCACTCTCGTACCTTGAGTCTTAGGAATAAAACTAATAGTCAAAATTTTAATATATACCTGTCAAGAACTCAGACAAGATGGCAGTTTAATCACAAGTGCCTTTATTGAGGAAAACTGCATGCCTATATATAATGCATGTGGGCTCATACATACACTTTAACACCACCCCCCTAAGTGCAATAAGTGATAGGAAAACAATGACTTGAATTATATTAAAAACTATTAAATGTGTGTTCTTCTAAGGAACTGCTGCTGGAGTGAATAGCTTGGCCAACAACAACAGGTTTTAAATTAGCTAAATACTATCACTAGTAACAAAATACTGCTTGTATCAGCATTTGAATGACAGGTTTAAGTAGGTATTGTAACAATGTTCACTAACAGCTCTGTCAAGAACCATGGTAAAGGACTACCTCAAATGAGTTGTCAAGACGGCATCTACATGTGATTGACTTGACCAATAAATCATATGACCACAAATGAAAATTGCAAGGGACAATTTTGGTGCTGCCGCCAAATTTTAAGGGACAAAATAATGTGTTGCAACCTTGCACTCTGGATCAAACCCTGTTACAGTATTACAAGGTACATACAAGGATTTGGCCAGAACAAAACAGAAGGCAATATAATATGGTTGTTAATATTTACATTAAATAAGCATTAAAGCAGGGCTTGTGTTGCTATGTTACCTAACTTTATAATTTATCCTTTTCTTGTCATCAGGAAGTGGAGCTTACAAAGTTTTCCATCCACTATTATTTGGTAAAGTTATAGATATACTCAAGTTATGGCCTCAGAAAAAAGGTATTTGTAGGGTAAACTGAGAGTGTTTAGTGTTTCTATTTTGTTGAGATCTTTCCAAAAGTTTTGTTAAGAACATTTTATCTCATTACTGTCAATAGTTATAACTATTTTCTACGAAAGTATCAGATGAGTATTTGTTACAGATTTAACATACAATTTTAAACAAAAAAATTGAACAATTTGTTATTTAGAAAATTAATACAGGCAGTGTTTATGGAAGTGTTAACAGACTTACAGTAGTTGTATCAGCTTGGAATGATTGTGATAAAGAAGTTTTACTGCACTTATAGAAAGTTCTGGCAGGTAGTATGAAAACAAGAGCAGAGTGTTAGAACTAACTCTTAGAATTGGAGCAAGAATGGTCCTTATTCTCTGAAATATTTCCAAAAAATCCTTTTGCTACGTATATAATTTCATTTAGGGTAATCAACTTTTGTTTTTTTTCCATTTGTCCAATAAGAAATGATTTATTGCTTTATAATCATCTCTGCAGTACAGTCTTAACAAACAGTGACAAGTTGTGTGAAAAGCAACCAAGGTTCTCAGCACATTGTGCCATTGTGCATCAAATGGCAGCGAGTCGGTCTATAGCCGTGTGAAACATTTTTAAAATACACATAAAGCATTATTCATACATGCAGTTTTACAATCCTGAGCGCAGCATTTTATGATTTTCTTGCAAGGTTTAGAAGTCTTGCTGGACTATTGCTTCAACAAAGTTATTTGTCCACAAACAGATTCCACTTGGACGAATAGGTGACCGAAACTTGTTTTCCCCTGAATGATAAAACTTAAAGTGGTCATCTGAAGTGAGAGATAATTAGCAATGTACAGATCAGTGGCATCAGATTTTCGTGAGCTAAAGGTGCCATTCAGAGCAACGTAGATATTAACTATAACATTACTTAACTTTGGATGCTAGAAGATACTATTCCGGTTCATGAAACATTAGTATAAACTTCCTCCATGGGATCAATTTTTTGGAAAATTGAATTTTTAAGTTTAATGTTCTTCGGTAATTAAATTCTCTGTAATGTTCTTCGGTAATTAAATTCTCTGGTCATCAAATAAACTAAACTTATTTGAAAATCAATAATACTCTTTTATTGCAAAAGTTTAATATAAAATTGAACACTATTAGGGGCAAGTAAGCGGAAACGTAAAGAAACACGAAATAGAGATGAAGCTACTTCCAGCCAACAGATCAAGTCACGAAAAACAATGCAGAGTTCTCAAAGAAGAGGTAAGTTCTATATGCAGTATGGAAAATCAATGAATCATCTTTCGGTGACAATTTCAGTTTCCATGAGTTTGGAAAAGAATGTATTTTGCTAACTGAGATAAACGTTTTAGCTTCTGAAACTGAGAACTTGTTAAAAAAATACTACCTTAAATGCTGTGATATTCTCACCATTATGTAAGGTTATTTGTCTTTGGAAGTGAAACAAAACACAGCTGTAATATATGTACAGCAATATCTGACAAGGTTTAAGATTTGAGATACTGTACAAAAGAACAAAAAATTATAACTACAGCTCTTGACCATTTCCTTATTGCAAAACAATGGCTTACAAAAGTGAAACAGCATTCCCGATTTTATAAAGGTGAAGTAAAGATTGAAATTCGCTACGGATTTTGAGACCTACAGTATGCTTAAAAGCTAGATTTGTTTTTCCTCACCAGTGAGGTAAATGTCATGGCTAATAAGTGTTTTCTTCTTTTGCCGTTGCCTAATAACACGGTAGGTGTGGCCAAGACACCTTCTAGTGCCTGATGCCTTTTGATGCCTTTATGTTGGGACAATTCATGATTTCCCTTGCTCATGTCAGGGTCGATCCCCAAATTTGACAGTATACGAGAGCTGCAAAACAAGTTCCTTGGGGCTATGCTTGTGCCGTATGCACTGTATCCTAAAGTCAGCAGAGTTTTTATGTGCAAAAAGAGGGCATCATAGGTAGAGCATATAGTGACTGGGCGTACCTTCTAGTGCCTGTTGTTAAACGTAATGGTCCTGTGTGTATATGGTAATAGTAAGAGGTTTTAAAGTACCTATAAACTCAGTCTCGGTCGCTGAGCAGTACCCTCTGCCACACATAGAATTTGTTTAGCTAACTTATTTGGAGGAGGTAAGAGTGCCCAGGACAATATCATAATGGTACATACAATGCATGCAGCTTTAGTAGTGTTGCTTTAGAATTGCACACAATTTAGGTATCCTGCTAATGAATAGTAACTGTTTTGCTATTTTTTTCGGCAGCATTCTAGTTATACATGTCTGTTCAGATAACTATTCAGTATATTTCTTGCTCAGTTCTTGATCAGTAGCACTGGATTTAGGATCTGTGGAGCTCTGTTCTTCGTGACCAGTTAGTTGAGGATAAATGTGCTCTCTTGCCGCGTATTAGACATAATTTTCTTCTTTTCTGTATTGTTTCTTTGGCTAGATCGTCGTTTGAAAAGATAGAATAAGGTATCTTTCTTGCCATAAATAAGATCAACTTTTGTTTCCAGTCTTAGAATGTTGCAGTGCTTTGTTATGTCTGTCTTGCTTGCATCGTATTGTGTTGTTTGGTGTTCTCATTCGATTTCTAATGTAAAATTCAGGTCAAGTTTATCCATCAGCGTTTTCTTGGGTTTCTGCTCAGTTTATTTTTAGGCTTCTCATTTAGGCTGTTGATTTTGGGATTATCTCTGTGACCTTGGTTCTTAAGGTAGTTAGATCTCGAAGGTTGCTTCTCTGAGTGGAACTGGAGTACTATTTTATGCTCGCCTCTACACCAAGGTCGAATCACTTGCTGCTTTCAGCAATACCAGGGCTCGAATTAGAAGGTCTCAATTCGCAATTTGCGAGCCGATTTTTGCCACATGCGAATCAAAATTTTATTTGTTGCTAACCAAAACATTTTAATAAAATGAATTCGTTTTGTATTTTTGTTTTTCATGTTTTGTTTCTCTAAAAAGATATATATGTAAAATGAAGAAACATAGAAATCCCTTCAAAATATATACGAAATTTGGTCAAAAGTCAGTAAGCTTGCTTTCATCACAGTTTTCAAACATGCTCTCACAAAGTGACTTCCTATAAGAAACACGTTGTTCCTCCAAATTCACAATTTTTTTTTGCGAACCGATTTTATCCTATTAATTGGAACCCTGAATACTTTTTTGGCTGAATTCTAACTGGTGGTTTCTACCCATATGGCATGAGACATGACATTTGTGAAATACAATTTCAAGTTTCAGAGAAAAGTATGAATTTCCAGTTAGTTTGGGCATAAAATCAATCATTTAAGGTCTCCACAAAAAGCAAAGAGTGGGGTTTGTGTGTGTTCACATGCACAAAGGTCAGAGAATGAGTCAGATCTTAGGGCATGGTTTGGACTTGAGAACTACAGCTTTTTTAATACCCTGATAACTCGAACTCTGATGGAAAAAAAGTTCGAGGTATTGGGGTTTCAGAATATTTGGGTCAATTCAAATTCAATTCAAATAAAATTGAAAATAAGTTTAATTCGAATTAGCTGGGAATTCGAGTTATCCAAGTTGGAGTTGTGAAGGTTCTACTGCACAATAGCAGGCTTTTGCCTAGAACAACTTCAATTTCAGTTTTGTGAATTAGTACATGGCGCCAAAGGAGGTAGCCATCAATTTTGAGTCTGCCAAAATTAGCTTAAATTACCCCTTGCACCATCATCTCGTACTTTATTGTGAATTTCGTGTCTATTATGGCAACTACTGAGGACGTTAAAAAGCTGACCAAAAGCGAAATTAAGCCCTACCAAGCCAGATTAATTGAACTAGAGAAGATAGTCTCAGGGTTGGAAACCTCGCATAACTGAACAAATGAACACCGCTAATGAACAATTTAGCAAACAAGAGAACGAGACTAATAATCTGAGGACAAACATGAGCCAAACAGAATCATTAATTTATGATCTTGCCAGTGTCATCTGCCGAGATTGTATTGAAATTACACACACCCTTACCTCTGTCAAGGCTCTGGAGCTTTCAGGCAATAACAAGGTGTACATATCGGAATTACTCACCCTATTTCGGAAAGAGCTCCTCAGCGCTGATAACAGGATTAAGAAGAAACTTGAATGGAGAAGCATATGGCCGAATAATGGAACAATGTATTTCAAGCAGTCGGGTAGCTCACCTATGTACAAGTTTGATACAGCAAAGGATTTGAATGATTTTGAAAAGAAGATAAATCTGCCACTTTCTAATTTAGAAAATAAACACCATAAAAACAGCACTGAGATACAGTAAGTTATTAATATTAGTTACCGTTTTTCGGAGTAAATTTGAATTTTGATTTTGCTTATAAAAGCTGAACGTTAGTTTGCATAACAGTGCTCTTAAGGGATCTGCTGTCGGTGATTTTCTTGTTGCGATGTGTAAATTATTTTATACCTCTTTTACTTTAATTTGAGCTAGTCCTGTTGTTTAGGAAATAAATACTACTGACGTATTTCCCTTCTGCAAGATCACTGACAGATTTTCTTAGAGAATTAGAAGCGTGAATCTTTCACAGTGAAACAAATTTTAAATCTAAAGACTTATTTGCAGACATAGTCGAAAATCCAGATAAAAATGACGTCTAAGTTGAAGAATTTACTATCGAATCGAAATACTACAAGATCAAACAAACTTCTATTCTCCTTCGCAGCCGTCATGGGCCGCCACGCAACGTTTCTTGCCACTAATGGCTGCTCACTTGAGCTCTGCATTCCTTTCCCTTTGTTACTGTGAACCAATAAATGCATGTAATGATGAACAGATGACAGATGTTGCTTACGGAAGTAGACAACCCACACAGCCCGTGAAGAGGGGTTATTCCATTGCAGTCATCTACATTCTTGAAACGTTTTGAAGCTCTGAAGAACATGTACAAGTAATTGGAGATTACTCAGTAATAATGACTCCCGGTGTTTGCCTTACATACCAGGACATGCATAAGAGCTAGTGACTATACATAAGCGCTTTAAGCCTTCTTACCATCATGCAGTTTGCCAGTACTAAAGGCAAACTGACATGACAGGTGAAGATTCGATACATTGTAATCACATGTGAGAACCTAAGACATTTGAAATCTCAAATGCGACATGCAGTTACTTCTTGGTGCATACACAATGAAACAGTAGAATAGACTATGTGCTCCAGGCAAATGTAGCGAACATTTATTATTGTTATTAGTTTTTGTTTGACACGTTTACTCAACGCTATATGGTGTCAGAATTGGCTGCTATTAAAACGTAGTTATTGAGAAAACATGCCCCATTATGTACAAAGTTCAAGTGAAAGATATGATAAATTGCGACACCATAACATTAATCACCTTGTGGTGATTTCTATTAGTAAGTTCAATGATAAACCCATATAGACCTGGATCAATTTTGTGCCACTTTTGGTCAGTGCCATCATAACCAACTGAAATCGCTCCAATTGTAACAGTAGCAGAGAGTTACCAGGCTGTTGTGAAAAGCCTCCACCAGTAACTGAACAGTTCCATCCAAACGGTGTTACGTTCACCCAGTAGATTTTAGACAGTTTAGAGAGTAGCAAATGTTGTGGGTTCCCTATGTTAAGTTGTCAAGTAATGCAGAAACATTTGTGTTAATGCACACATACTTTGGTACTTTCTCATTTTTTGTGTATTTGAAAATGAACCAAACTACTGAGCTGTATACAAACGGAAAGATCAGCTTCAAAAAGGCTCACGGCTAGAATCAAACAGTGGGTAAAGGGGATAATTTATGAGGGCTAGAACTGTGTGGACGCATACTTTGGTACTTTCTTTGAAAATGAACCAAACTACTTGGCTGTATTCAGGAAAGATCAGCTTCAAAAAGGCTCAATGCTAGAATCAAACAGTGGGTAAAGGGGATAATTTATGAGGGCTAGAACTGTACGCTATTAAAAAACAGAAATCCTGAGTATTAACAAGTTATATGTCTTGAGTTTTCTTAAGGAATTCGATGTGCTAACTCGGTGTTTTCATCAGCTGTGAGGCAGACCGAACATGAAAGAAACTTTGGCGACTTTAATGGTGATGATGATGAGGATGATGAAGAGGAAAACAGTATTGATGCTGAAGATGATAATAGTGACTATGCAATCTACAGTTGTCCTGGCAATATTAAGGAAGCAACTCAAAGATTGAAGGAAAACCTAACAGCCCTATTACAGGTCCATTTTTATTCTGGTTATTGTTGCTATAATTGTACCTTTGTTTACCTTGATATTTTATTTATGATTGTAGACTTCCAAATAGTGCTTAGGTAGAATACTGCAATCTTCCTTCCACTTACCATTGCAATTTTCATCATTCTATCATCCAATCTTTTAACTTCAAACACCTCCTCTACTAGATCTTCTTTTACCATGATCCCTTTTCCATTTCTGGGATCATCCCCGGTGTAAGAACCTGTGAACTTCACGAGTGACATAAAACAAAGAAAACAATGAAGTCAAAACAATAGATAGAACGAACGTAATAGTGACAAAACAAAGAAAAAAGTTCACAGGTTCTTACACCGAGGATGCGCCCATTTCTGTCGAGACTTGGATATTTTTGCGATTTCTTTTTTACCTAAGCTAATTCAGCTTTCCATCCTCCCAGAGTCGAAAATGAGTACCAGTGTCTGCTGGGGCTAACCATGGATGGATTAGTGTTCCTTCTAGGGGGAGTTTAAAGACTCTCATCCTCTTAACACTACAGAAGCCAGAGATAAGCACCAGCTCCTTGGGCTACTTTGCTCATAAGGATTTAGCTAGCTACCTTTAATTAATCTCTTGCAAGTCGGAGTTATGATAGGTGGGCTCTTTGTCTAATATTTTGCAGTTCTGTCACTGTCAGCCAGAAAAAAGTTTTGCCGATCATCGTCCCTTATGCTTTCTTTTTGCATTCTTCTAGTTTCACTCGTAGAATAAATGGTTCTTTCGCTCTTTAATATTCGAGAGTTACTATTTCGTTTTTGTTTCATGTGACATTTGTCAACTATCCTTTATTTATAGTATCGTTGTTACCAATTACTGATCACAAATATACCGTATTACAAATTAATACAACCGCCATATAACGTGACTATACTTGCACTTTTAAACTTATTTTCAGTACACAAAAATCGGGACAAATTTCTAGACCTAGAAAGTACTGACATCTGTACGACCTGAATTTTGAAAAAAATAAAAAATAAGGCCAGAATCAATGATAAAGATTGAACATTTTTTAAAATTTAAAATCGCTGAATAAAACTGTCATGGTTCATCAGCATTAGCCTTTCCAAAAAAAGAAAGCTCCTTCTGATTGGTTGAGTGCTCGAGCATCTGTGATAGTATCTTCTTTGTGATTTTCCTGAAAGGTACCAAAACCTCTAAAATTTCAACTGAAGTTTTCCATACAAATCCTGTGTCATAGCATGTCTAGATACATTAATCTACAGCCTAGTATCATGTGTTTCATATCACAGTGTTTCCAAATGTGATGACAGAGCCCCCGAGGTTCATTAAAATTCACTAAACTCTTTATTTTGCTTTTTGCAGACTTAAGGCCTTAAAAAGGTCTTAAATTTGCTATAATTTCTTTTTTAAGTCTTAAAAGGCATTATATGTAACGCGCATGAAAGTGAGTTTTTCTGAATCTGCCTTTGTTGATCGGAACTCTTGTTGTTATTCGGTTGTAAAATTTAGATTTTTGTGAAGGTGTGATCTTGTTTGCTATGGAAGGTGTTTCTATCTCTTCAAGGTTTTTTTTTTTTCTATTTTTCTTTGTTTTGAAATATTGGTCTTACATTAAATTAGTTGGCTCCTGATCTGCAGGAACCCTGGATGATGTCTGTCAAGATAAGCTCTAATTTGACATTGATGAGCCTAAATAACAGAGCAAATGTTGACCGCCCTGCAGAAAAGAGCAAATAGAGACATGTTGTATTCCATTGCTAATTAGTTTATTTTTATTATTTAAAGGATTTACTGTTCTTGCTAAGTGCAATCCCTCTTAAGGATTCAGAACAAACACTTCATCATGTAATCCAGCTGTTGGCAGAACTGACTAGAACAGATGTGGAGCTCTTTAGTGACAAATTTGATGTTGACAAGTAAGTATTTGATAGTTTAAAAAAAACATATTTATAAATCATGCTTTTTCTAAACTATACAGTCCATCGATATCGCAGGATTACTCTACCCACATAAATGCACATTGCACTTGTACTTTTTTTCTCATTTGACCTTAAATACTGTCACACATATTGTCTAAACATCACTCATTATCACTGACAACAGCCCTTCGCAGTACTACTTACTTTATGCTAGGTAAATACTTAAAATACAGTGCGCTGCTACACCATTTCTTATTTGAGTTTGATGGCTGTCACAGTCACTACTCACTATCACTGACGACAGTCCTTCCAAGTTTGAGGATTTCACCCAGGGTTGTTCTTATGTGATTTGTACTAGTTCCTGTTAGTCATAGAAACAATATCCCTTTCAGAAAGATGGTAAGGAAATATGTTTAAAATTGTTATGCACTTTAATCAACCAGCAATCAGCACTTGTTGATGTTTCATATAAGGCTGATGTTGAGACATTAATAGAACTCACAGTAATATTGGTTTTTATTGCAACATTACTTTTTTCCTACAGAAATAGCATATTTTCGATCAATTCCATTGCACAGCTTGCATTTGTGGTAAGTTTTCTGTCTTTTTTACCTTGCATTTGATCAAACTACACACTACCTTTTTGATTATGAATAAAACATTTGCAGTTTATTCTGCTTTTCAGAGTTCAACCGCAACATATTTAAGTAGTTTGGCAAATAACAAAAACAGGAAAACAGTTAAAGCAAACTCAATGATTGAAAGATCAATTAATTACTGGACTTCGTAATCACGAAGTACTGCGCTTTATCAGTGTCTCGCAAATTTAATTTTAACTTTAATGAATCTGAATAAACCTCATCCAATAAGGGTTTGTTATTGGCTTTTGCTAGCATTGGTTTTGGGAATAGATGACAAACTTTACTTTAGTATTTTTGTTAGATGAGCTATTGTTAGATGCAAAAAAGTTCAATACATAGTTTGAAAGCTGGCTTCAACAAACATTAGAAAATAATCCTGAAACAACGCGCGCTCTGATTGGCTACAAATCTATTTTATGTAACTGAACATAAATCACGGAATGACGTCACGCAACGCAAGAAAAGTTTTTCAGAAGGATGGAAGTGAAATTATTTTCTAAAAGGAATAAAACAGTATCACTTGTGTTTCTAGACAATAATATAA
>ERZ1740055.516-NODE-516-length-10863-cov-8.802646_pt1 | contig 10863 bp, 2 predicted proteins | sample MGYA00581747_ERZ1740055 | MGnify/ENA primary metagenome ERZ1740055 (study PRJEB43018, sample SAMN04849739) | marine metagenome | isolation source: floating plastic debris | place: Pacific Ocean | collected 2008-08-28 | study: EMG produced TPA metagenomics assembly...
AGTAGTAGTAGTAGTAGTAGTAGTAGTAGTAGTAGTAGTAGTAGTAGTAGTATACGTAGTAGTAATGTAGTAGTAATACTAGTAGTGTAGTAATAGTAGTAGTAGTAGTAATTATTCAATAACAGTGCTTGGTACTCCAGTACAATTTTAAGACTCATTTTGTTTCATGGTGTAGGATTAGGTCAAGAACAAGATGAAGAAGTTGAAGTTGATGAGACTTTATTTCAAGATCTTGATGATCTGGAACTAGAAGATGAAGATTAAATATTATAAAGAATATTGTTGAATTTATAACACCTTGCTTCATTAAATTTTTGCCTGATATTTTGGAAAAGGTGAAAATACAGTCTGAGATATTTAGTAATGGACAGTCTTATTGATTGATGTAGTTTAAATGAAGGCATATCATTTTACCTTGGGAGGGTGTGGGCAAGTATTCTATGAATCATGACTGACATGTTGTGAAGGAAGTGGTGAAGTTTTGGCTTTGGAATACTCTGATTCATGATTGTGGATACAGTTTATGCAGTGGTTCCTTGACCATCCATGGCTTAGAACATTAGACATTTTACCTTGGGAGGGCGTGGGCAAGTATTCTATGAATCATGACATGTTGTGAAGGAAGTGGTGAAGTTTTTGCTTTGGAATAGTTTGATATTCATGATTGTGGATACAGTTTATGCAGTGGTTCCTTGACCATCCATGGTTTAGAACATTAGAAAATACTTTAAAGATCTGGACACCCTTTTTTCCCCAAGTCTGTCTTTAAAATAAGAATGATTCTTATTCAACACACCAAAACCTCCCAAACATTAACATTTCAAAAACTTCTTGTTTCCAAAAGTGAATAAAACAATTTAGGTATTAACAAATTTTGTAACCATTTTTACTTTGAAGTTTTTTATTTCTTAATGTTGTAAGTTAATGAGATAGTGAAAATATTTCCTATAAGATTAATTGTATTTTGAGTTTCTTATAACTACCATCACTGCACTACATTGTAATTAATATATAACAATTGAATAGTAATCAATGAGGAGTGCATTGGTGTTTATTAATAGTTATATATTTATTTTATCAGTTCTCATTAAACAATGGAAAAGACATGCATTCATAATTTATCTTATTTCAACTCTTAAAAGTTTGTTTAAACTACGAGTGTATCATAAAATCAAGTCAATCTAGTTTTAGTGATTTGAGTACAGTATGTGTAAATTCTATTCAGTAAGTTATCGACGAGATCGGGAATTCTCTTCATCATGAAGTTGTTGATCTTTTACATTAGTTCCTGAAATAAAACAGAAAAAAAACTGACCATTATTAATTTCATAATTTTCAAACAGTAATTTACGAAGGTGTGTTGTAAAGTTTGATAAAAGATCGTAACAAACACAAAAGACAAATTATGGACACAGATAAATCATAAATCGATCATCTTCACCGGCAATTAATTTTGGTCTTAGGTCATATTTGATTTTTTTATAAGAAAACAATGCTAAACCAAGCATCAACCTATTCGTGCTTTCCTAGGCTGTACAGAGATCTTAATTTTTTGCCATTTTTACCCCTAAAATCTAAATTAAAGAAAAAAAAATTAGGAAAAAAAATTGGTAGCCCGGCCGCATTGTGATAAGACTTGTTGGAGATACAGTTTGTTTAAAAAAAAACAACGAATCAATCATGTGCAGTTTGATTATTTAAATTGCATCTCCTCTGTTTTGCATTTTATTTTCAAATTGTTAAAAAATTTACATTGGAGATAGGAAGATAGAAAGCCTACGCGTCGGACCTTCTAGCATGGGTAACAAATCCCACAACTATAATGTGGGGCCACTACAATATAAACTATATATATAAAGTTGAACGTAATAACTTATAAAGTATGTAGAGTATAAATTGAATTAATTCATTTTGTTAAATTTGATCAAAACTTATAATCTAGATATAGTGAGAAATGATCAATTTTCACTTATACAAGCGAGTGCCCGATGCTGGATCGCAGATGAGCGTAGTCCAAATTTAATGTTCTATTTCTAAGCATTAAAACATTATAAATGGGTAAAGTTTTTAAGACGTCGGTACCACAGTTCAGCTTCGACGTAATTTTTTCCAATTTTAACCTAGAATCGTTTGACTGATATCAGTTTTCTACGATAATAAATCAGACTGATCACGTTCTAAAACGTTTCCAAGAAAGTATAAAAGGAACTAACTTTTAGGAAGTGTCTAAATGGCTGTTATTAAAAGTTGATTATAAAATGTAATGAAATGTATTAAAAGTTTTCAGTGAAAAGCAATGAACCTAATGCACAGACGACACAAGAATGGGACTTTTTTCTGTACAAAAATTTGTCATCTAGTATAAACTAGTGCTTAAATACCAAATAGAGTCTTGGTTTTAGGTAAAATCCGATTGCGAATTTCCAAGGATGTCGGTCATTTTTTACAAGTTCTTTCAAAGCCTGTCAAAGTTTTAGGCCAATTTTTTGTACTCCAGCAGCTCTAAAGAATACCTGTTTCCCATTTCAATATAAAATATATAAAAAAAAAAACAAAACAAGAGCTTCAAGAAAATACGTCATTAACGAACAGTAAACGGAGAGCAAACGCGTCATTCACCAACTAATGTACTGTATTGATAAGAAACTTACCATAGTGATCACGACTTGAGAGCCCTCTTTCTGTTTCCACCTAATCGAGAATCTTCTACTTCTAGTGCGTCAAACGCTCGTTTTATGTCAATATTTTCTATGTCGTGACTTTTGTCAACGGAAGATTTCTCTCGTCCGAACCGTCCTTGCTCATCACCCTTGTAGTTTTCTACACTTCTTTCACGTTGGATCAGGTCATCTTTCCCAACCCTGTCTCTTCCGAAGCGCCCTTGATAATCTTCTGATGCAATGACTGACTTTTTGCCGAAACGTCCTTGATCTTTGTACTCAATGTTTGACTTCTTACCAAATCTCCCTTGTTCTTCTTTCGCAATGTTTGACTTTTTACCTTTCTCTAATTCGTCATTTTCTATGATTTCCGATTTTTTCTTGTTTTGGTCTGCTTTGATAATTTCAGATTTCTTTCCAAACCGACCCTGTTTGTCACTTGCAGCTTTTAGTTTCTCGCGACCAAATCGTCCTTGTTTCTCACGACCGAATCGCCCCTGTTCTTCACGACCGAATCGCCCCTGTTCTTCGCGACCGAAGCGTCCTTGCTCTTCCCGACCGAATCTTCCTTGTTCTTCTTCACCCCTTGCAAATCTCCCGTTCCAGAATTGCGGGTCATTATTGCGAGCAAACCTTCCACGCCAATACTGTGGATCGTTTTCATATTTTTTGTTGTAATCTCTTAATTTTTCTTTCCATAAATTTTCAAATTTGAGAATGGCATCCAATGTATCTGAGTCAGCCAATTTTTCACGCCAGAGCTTGCTGTCAGCGAATCTGCCTCTCCAGTATTGGTCATCTATCTCTCTATCTGAATTTAACGTCTCATCATCATATCTATAGCTGCTTCGTTTCTGTTTCGATAAAACGGCGGCTGGGGTAAGAAGTATACAATCTAAAGAAACTAGGCAAGCGACTAAGAAGCACGTCCTTAACATTGTTGGTAACACTGTCGAAAGAAGTGTAAAATGTATTAGTTATATAATCCTTGCTAGTGTTTTTTTAGTTAATCACTTACGCAGCTTTAACTTAGAAATAAGTGAAGAACCATCAAAAACGTACTCCATTAATATGATAACGCTTTTGCAATTACCTGTTTTTCAGTTTAGTTTCGGCGCAATCAAAATAATTCAACTATACGAAAGAAATCCTAAAAAGTGAAAAACGCTAACACAAGGCAGAATGGCTGGACATCTGACTTCAAGCGCAAGAATTTGCATTGTAGCGCGTGAGTAACGAATTTATTAGGCAGAAACTAAAGGACCGAAGACCGAAGACACTAAGGGTTGAGGAACTTAGATACAAACATTGTATAGACTGAAGACACTAAGGTTATGAGGAACTTAGATACAAACATTGTATAGACTGAAGACACTAACGACATGAGCAATTCAGGAAAACATTTGTTAATTCAGACATAAAAAAGTTAGACTTTGGCCCGTAACTTAGAACACCAAAGTCATAAAGGTATGATGAGTTTAGTTTACTGTTTCAATAAATTAAGTATTAGTCAAAAATAATACTTTTTAGAAAAACTTGTTTACTGTTTTCTATGCCGTCAAATACTAAACACGATGAAAAGTAATGTTATAATTAAGAGAAAGAAAAAAATAAACCTCAACCATAAACTGGGTTTGTTGAATATTCTAGCTATGCACTTGGTCTTGGAGCTACTGCCGGTTACATAATTCACAATAGGCCCACAAATAAACAAATAAAAAGTTTCCGATAGCTAAAAGTTGTTGCAATAAAAATCATTTTAATTCTGTAGAGAGTGAAGAGTTACATAGCTGAACTAGTTGAAAGATACACTAAGCAATGATGCGCGCTCGTTTTTTGAACTGAATAATTCTTTGGTTCAGGTTTGAACAGATTGTGACATAAATGTTTAATGAGCGTTGGTTGCGATTTTGGCATCTAGAAACGTCGCTCTCAGTTACAAAATTCTTTTTACCAATTTAAGCTGTTTTTTAAAATTTTCTTTTTAAATCAAAGATAATGTTGAAACAAGATAAACTAAAAAAATTATCCAGTTTTTTAAATTGAATTAAAAATTCTCCTTTAGATAGTTAATATTTTAACAAAAATTAGCTTTATGATATTTTACAAAACACCAGCAACAGAAATACGTTTTCAAAAATAAAAACAAGAAAGCTTCTAACTTTGTTTTATAAAAGCTCAAATTACTTTTGTTTTGAAAATCTAAATCGGAATAAACAAAACGACTGAACAGCAAAAACGGTTGACAACTTTGTTGTTCACCAGCACAAACTTAGGTTAATATCGCGAATACCACTGCAACAAACAAAAGTTTTCTCTTAATATAATTTCAACTTGGTATTTGGAAACTCCGCCAAACGTTCCACAATGAAATTGAAAAACTTTATCAAAGCCGACTGGTTTTAAAGTGATAAAATCGTTTATGATATGGAATTTAATTTCGTTTGTTATATATTGTTTATTAGTCTATAGAATTTGAGAGTTAGCGTTTTACCTCTTTCACTTGGAATATTTAACTGCCCTAATTTTAATAAATTACACAGTGAAAAAAGAAATAACAATTTAGGATAAATCTAAGTTTTTAATTGTACTTTATTCAAGTCACTAACTATGAAGTTTTTTCGTTCTGAAACATAAAAGTTGCGCCTCTCAAAGTCGAGATGGATAAACTAAAAGTGACTTAAATTAGCAATCACCTCACACAAAATTAGAGCCCATCATTTAATTAGTTCTGGAAAGAACTATTATCGATTAACGTTCGTGACAGTAAAAAAAGACATCAGTCAAACTTGAAAGAAGAAAAGTTTTACAAAAGTGTGTCTCTGTGAGATCTCTTAGGTTTTGCCTACTAGTTTCAAAATAAATTCTAACGATGATGATGAAAGTTCGAAAAACACCTGTCATGACCCTCGCTTAAATGAAGTTATTTTAAACTGGCAAATATTAGGAAAATACATTTCGTGGTTATTACAGTGTAAAATGAGAAGCCTTTCTGGTTCCAGAAAAATTGTTGCAACGGCTTCCAAATTATAATACTCTAATACTACATTAAACTTTAGTTCACTCTAACTCTTGCTTTATGTTATCTTGAAAGAATACTTCTTCAGCGAAACTCATAGTACTATTTTTATCGTCCTCAAAGAAATCAGTTTTGAAATGTCATAACTCTAGTGTAGTAGGCAGGATTCAGAACAAAACTAAGAACTCAACTTTGAAAAAGATGAAAATTAAAGTATAAAACTCACTAAACGTTTTCGCACAAAATAGGTCATAAATCAAGTTTGTACATTCAATACGATTTATTGAAAGCATCTAAATACTCTCTTGCTCAAAAATTCTCAGTTGGGGAAATAGAATTCTTTTTTTTCCAGAATGTGTGAATCATTATTGCGATTTAAAGATTTTATCTTTTTCATTCACAAGGCTATGGAAAAAATGAATTTGTTCAAGGAGTAAGAAAAACGAACCTTTTCCCTTGAAGCTTCCTCAAAAGTTGCAAAGCTCTCTTTGACACTGACCTCCACAGGGTGAGTGATCTTGCTTGGTTTTCGTGTGGTAATCACTGCCTATTTAAGCAATCTATTTAATCGATGCGCTTTCCTCAGAATATATTCACTCAGCCCAGCGCCGTTCCATTGTTTCATTTCCGGACTATGAAGAGCTAACGTATAGCAATTAACCGTAAGATAGAACGATAATTACAATAGCGGCTGATTAACGCGCCAAAGAGTTTATTGACTCATTATAATAAATCGACCAAATCTTCTCTGCTGGGTGTGGCGATTATCCCAAAACAACACCGACTAAGTGGGCGTTCATGTGGTATATCGTTGAGACAAGAGTTGTTATAATTACATTGATTGATAACTCACAAAAAAAACATTTTATTTAGACTCCAACTTGAAACAAACATTAATTTTTTAGGAAACTTTTCATGTAGAAAGAGTTATCAGCAGTAAACAGTTTCAAAAAGAAAAGAAAACAAACACATAAACAATACTTGCACATGATTGTTTACAATCGTAAACTACTATTACTAATACTTACCGTAACAACTACTAGTATTTTCTACCACGAAAAGGAGTTTTAATGGCGTTCGGAAAAGTTAAATTGTTTTAATGAACGTTAGGGAAGATGCATTTATTTGGTTAATTTTTTTTCTTAATTTGTTAAGGAACCCTGCGATGTTCAGCGACGAAAGGATTTTGTTGAATCAAAACTAACTCTACACATTTCTTACTTTATCTTTCAAAATTCAATTGAGGTCAGTTTTGAATGCTTGTTGATTTAACTTGCTTGACAAAAAGAAACCACAACAATATCATTTTACGGACAGAAAATTATCTTAAATTGTGTTAAGAGAAGTCACAAGTTATCTAAAATTTTTGGACACAAGTGTTATTTCACAAGTAAATTCATAATCGCATTTCTCCCCATTTTGGTTTTCTCTTGCAATATTAGCAATTCGCTAATATTTAAACATAAAATAGCTATGTACACTTTAAACATGATAAAATATAGCTATGTAAAGAACACTTTTTGCTTTTCTTGGCTATATACATTTTCACATCAAATTGGACAGCTGCACAATATGTTGAATTAAACGAAATTGGTGAAAATTTCCTTGGTATGTAGCAAGATCTGTTTTGATTTACATAACAGTATAAAGGAAAACTAACATTAAGAAAGGGAAGAACGTAAAAGGATTCCGCTATCTATCTGTCATAGTTCTTTTCTTTTTTAAAAACAGCCTTATAAATTCCTTGTGCATTGTTTTACCGGCTGTGATTTCGACATTTTTAAAATGTGGAAAGATACAAACACTGAATTATTTCACACCTTGAGAAATATTAAACAAAACGAAAATACCGAAAATATTAAGGAATTAAATTCTATATCTCTTTTATGCAATTATCCATTAATTGAGCTAAAGAAATTACTTTTTCCGTTCTTTTGATCTCAACTACTCCGGCCGCAAGCACTTTTAACATGAACAAGCTAAAATAGGTTATCATTCTAAGTGTTTTCAATACAACTATATCGGACTATAGTAGCAATTCCATATCTTAGTTTATAATCAAACAGTGACAATTTACAAATTCAATTTGCTACTTAATTTCCACACGAACCGAAAGTGCTGATATTTTAAGTTTTCGCTTATACTTACAGTTTCCTTCTTGCGTTCAAGCAACTGTGTCTTTGGCCACTGATAGAATAGATAAACAGGTATTTTATTAGATTTAACAATAAACTGTTTTATATCAGTAGTAAAACACAACAAAGTTAGGACGAAGATCAAAACTATTATTGTTACCAAAACAATGGACTCATTTTGTATAAAAGTATACAAACAAACAAATATATATACATCACATAAATACATATATCATTTCAACATACGTTATTCACATACCAGAAATCCATGAACGTTCTTTTAGATAAAACGTCGAAGTTTTGGTTCAAAGCTAAACATTCCTAAATATTTTTAGCATTTTAGCCACAAATTTTCTTTAAAATCTTTTTAACAAAATGGCGAGTATTGGTTTTGTATTTCTTTTGCACGCTTTTAAGATACCTTACAACCTTTTGAAAACGAAACCTAAAATCTATTCGCTGTCTGTTGTACGGACACTTCTTGTCTTAATAAGTAGGAGTTTTCCCATTTGAAAGCCATGTGACAGCAATTTGTGAAGTTCACATTTTTATAGTTACCAATATTATAAACGAGAAACATTTTAAATACGATCTTCCATCATTTTTCAATCTTAGGTACAGCTCCCTTCATCCGGCCGAAGTTCTGATAAAAGAGATTTTATACTTACAAGTCCAAAGAAATACAAAATTATTATGAAAAGACATTTTCGGAAAAACAGACTTGAAGTGAAGAGTTGAAACATAGGACTAGGATGTTGAACCAAAGAATTATTTAGCTACCAAAGATTCAAAACACATCTCAAAAACAACTAAAAAACAACTATAAATTGTCCTCATAAAAATCAGTTTGAACATAATCTTTTTCTTGATGGAACAGAAAGCGACATTTCTTTTTCACTTAAGGTTTCATTACACTGTCCAAGATTTCCAAATGAAACGAAAAACTAATAAAATTGTGTTTTGAATGAAAAAGCATAGAAAATTTAATTAAACTGGAACAGTGACGGGTGCCAAATTGAAGCTCTAGTCTTTGTGAGTTGAAACTGTTATTTCAAAACAATATCGGGAACAAGAATTTTAATGCGTTTCAAATTTTGAAAACATTTCTAATGTCAAACTGTTCTTGTTACAGGGCAATAAATTTAAAATAATATAGTGCCATTATTGTGGCTGCCATATTTGTCAATGGCTATTGAGTGAAAACGACTTTTGTAGTTTTCAGTTATAAATGATGCATTTTCTTACATCAATAAGTTATATTGAATACTAATGAATTATGTAGTATTGCTTGTTTCAACCACGCTCCAGGACGATCAACTCAATCAGCAATTCTACCAAAATAAACTTTAATCCGCTCTAGAATTTGTAAAACAAAGCAATTTTGACGTCCGCACGAAACAACAATGAATCAAAGGAAGATACAAAGTCCTCCATTCATCACGAGTTTAAAGTTAACTCTGCCTCTGGAGATCAGTTCTAAAAATTGCGGTTTCAGTGGTGGGTCACTTCATTCCTGTAGACAGAAAGCAATTCTCAAAAAAAAACTTGGTCTGGAAAACACATCTACTTGTCTGCTTAGAAATAGCGTGGTAAGTTCAGAGGTGGACCTTGTACTTTTGTAACACTTTCTATATTAAAGCACATCTGAAGTCTAAAAAAGTTTACAATTAGAAAATATGTTAGTTCAGAGCTAATTCTTAGTAAAATTTTGTTCATATTTTTATAAAAATAAATAGACATTATGCAGTTATTTAAAATAAGTATGTCCATAATTCTTCAATGACAATTCCGAATGAAATTATGTAAACTAATTAGCTAAATCCTATAATTTAATATTAGCAAAAATTACCTTCCATTGTATTGAATCATGAATGTTTTAGTATTTCTGAACTTAAAGTAAACTTTGAACACTTCTTTGTAGCATTTAGGTCACGATTAATTTTTGTGTAAGCAATAAAAAATGTTTACTGATAGCTGGAAAGCTAGAAAGGAACGGTTGCCCAAACTTCTACGAATGGAAGAATCGTCCTTTAAATATGAACTTAATCAAATTGTGAAATCAAAGGAAATCAAAGACTAATGACTGATTCACAGGCTGATTTATTTCAAAATATTGAAAAATGGAGAACCAAATATAAAACATAAAGGTTTACTAAAACATTTTAGTTGAATAAAAAAACTGTCTTTCAGTTTATACTACAGACGGAACTTCGAGGCAACGGAGATTTTTTTTTATTGAAAGAAAATATTTCTTTTTTAAAAGCTACAATTTCATTTAAGCCGAAAGTTGAATTCAACGCCTTTTATCTTACGTTCTTAATTGCCTTTAAATATTCTATAAAAAAGTCCAGATTATTTTTTCTTTTAATTTAGTTATCTTAAAGTAAAGAATTTAAATCATAGAATGTGATGAATTATGGAAAAGAAAAACATCATATATCAACGCTATTCGGTGCTTTAAATCAGATAACTGTTTATCATTTTCAACACTTAATCCAACCATTTTTCAATGTTTTCTATCTTGTCCGGCAGTTTCCAATAGTTTGCATGCTGCTAGATCGCTCTTACTCTTCTCTAATCATTGGACGTTAAGTTGGTATTACACAGGGGCTAGGTTATAGGATATCAACAGATTTATCAAGCTTTGTAGAATCAACTGCAATTAGACCTGGATACTGCACAGACCATTCTCTGATTTTGACATATTTTACTTTTGTAAAACAAAACAGAGGAAGAGGTACATGGAAATTTAATAATTCACTTTTATATGATCCTATTTACGTTGAAAAAGTAAAGCAGTGCATAAAGCGAGTAACAAACCAATACCAAAAAATGCAAAACAACGTCAATAATCCTGAATCTGTAGAACTTCAAATAGATGATCAACTTTTCTTTGAAATGCTAAAACTAGAAATAAGAGGAATGACGATTCCTTATTCCGTTCACAAGAAAAACGAAAAACAATTGGCGAACGAAATACAAATTTTACGGGACCAGTTAAACTTGAATCCTTCACAAGACACAAAGGATAATTTATTTGTTAAAAAAA
>ERZ1740055.517-NODE-517-length-10850-cov-8.527652_pt1 | contig 10850 bp, 6 predicted proteins | sample MGYA00581747_ERZ1740055 | MGnify/ENA primary metagenome ERZ1740055 (study PRJEB43018, sample SAMN04849739) | marine metagenome | isolation source: floating plastic debris | place: Pacific Ocean | collected 2008-08-28 | study: EMG produced TPA metagenomics assembly...
GTGTAAGGCTTCATCAGAATGATCTAAAATATGGATAGTTGCAGGTAAAAAGCGATCGAAAACTGGATTTGCATAGTGATAAAAGAAATAAAAAAAAGCTATTGTTCTATGTGTTAAAAGGAAAAGTACAATAAAACAGTTAATCATGCAGTAAGGCTATTCTTAATTAATTGTTTCCAAGTAAAACTGAGTTTGTAAGAGTCAAAAGCCTAAAGACTAGTATTAGCAAAATCAATTTATTGTTTTTATAACAACAAAAGATATGAAATAAGTTTTTCCTTCAAATTAAATAATGCAATAAAAATTTACACCAGCTCGACAAACAATGCCAAATAAACTTATGAAAAAAAAAAACTTTTGATACAACAATTCAATAATACTGTAAATGTTTGCCAATTCAAAGTATAAGCTCTCAGAAACAAAGTCATTTGCATATCTGTCATAATTATTGTTATATTTTCCCCTGTATTTATTAATTTTGGCAGTTATTGATGATTGCTCTGTAAGTATGACACTCTGAGTAGCATTAAAGACCAAGTAGTCAATCAAAAATTCTATGTATGTATGGTATACAGTCACTGTGATTTATCAGTTCATTTAAATGCGGTTTTCAGTAAAAACTTTCTGGAGTGTCTGCAATTTCATAATAATTCATTTCTAATGTTGAGTTTGGACATTTCTTGCTTACAAATTATGAAATATTTCTTCCACAAACACAACTTAGTTGCATTTTTTAAACTCTGAGTTGGAAACTGAAAAGTAGGAGTTGGAAGTTTTCAAGGGCCATGGGCCCAAGCTTTCTCGGGAATATGGGGGCATACTTCCCCAGAAAATTCTGAAGTTTAATGTGTAAAGAAGAACCCATTTCCTGCAAATGAAAAGCATGTTCCAGTCACTGCTTACAAACAACACAAAAATGTCAGGGTCACAATTGAATAACACATCAGTAGATATTACAGTATTTTACATACTTTATTCTGGATGCTTGAAAAATAATTGAATTGAAGGCTGTCCAGGTGTTTGTCATGCTTCCTTTACTCATGATTTCAAATTCCTTGCAACAAAAATGTGACTGATAATTCTGTTCTTACAAATGATTTGATAGTATGGAATAGCTCTTATCCATTCATTGCAAGTGTTTATATTCAATGCCTACGCTCAATTCCCTCAAGGGTTTTTGCCAAGATTAGATCGGTAGCAAATTGACCTCTGTTTTTGCCAAAAGTCTAAAGCTTTCTTCTAGAGATTGACATAAGCATTGGTTTATAAACACGTATTGGAAAGCAACACACAGTGTTATGAAACTGAGGCAACACAGTGACAAGAAACAAGCAGTCACAACTGTCACATGGGGTCCACTTGTACACACAAGAAAATACACTTGCAAGTTGTCTCTTGCTTATGAATTTGTGTTAGTTTAAAAGAAAAAATGAATCCATATTGTTCTAATTAAAAGTTTATCGAAATAAAAGAAAGAAAAACTATCAGTTTTAATTTTTGTGTGAACAAATATGGTTACTGTCATCTTTGGCTTTTGATATAGAGATTTTACACTGAAACTTGGTTCTGACCGGAAATATATTTATATTAGAATAAATTTTTGTGTTGGTTGTTAGTTATGTTAAAATGCTCTGTTATTTTAGGATGCACCAGACGCATCTCGCTGTCTTGGAGTTTTTGGGTTGAGCCTTTACACAACAGAGAGAGATCTAAGGTCACATTTTGAGAAGTATGGCTCAGTAGAGTCTATTCAGATTGTTTATGATCGCCAGGTATGTTATTGCTATTTATAAGTGGGGATCACTAAGCAAAAGCATGTTAGTTATTGCTCAATCATGGTAAACAACTGTGCCTCTCTATTTAGAAATTGAAATTGTGATTGGGGACTTTTCACTCTTCATGGAACTTGAATGTATTAAGTTAAATGTTTTAAAATTATGTTTTTGAATTTAGCTTTTGTGCACTAAAAAAACAAGGAGTTTGAGAGTGTGTGTTGATTTTGTAAAAGGCAATCCTAAAGCTATTTTTTGGGAAGATTTAAATCCTACCATGCTTGTTGTAGAAAAGTTTCATATATTATCTTTAGTAAGTACTTATATACATGATTTTTTTATAAGAACCAGTTAACTTTGCCGAGTCTCATTGTTTTTAATTTTTTTGCTGCTTCAGCCTCAATTTGTTCTTAATTTGTTCTTGTTTTTGGGTGCGGTTTGAAATGATGAGAAATCAAAACAAAAAGACAAGCATTGAAAAACAATGTTGATAGTCTGTATTTTGAGGAGATCTCTTAATTACTTGAATATGTGTATCATATGGGACAATAGTAGATATATAATAACAAATGGGAAATGATGCTTCTGTGTTAAAACACGTTGCAAATGTAAATTACAAGATTCAATAAAGTTTCATCTAGAAACATTTTCACTTTTTTTCAGCCTCAGCCTGAGCTTCTTCTAAATTGTTCTTAATTTTCAGCCAATCTGAGCCTCATTGTTTTCATAAAAATGTAATTGTTCTTGTAAAAAAAAGCATGCAGTGTACATGTAATTAATTACTTACTGTAGACATTATTTTAATTATTTTACTTAACTCCCAAAAACTACTTTGTTAACTTTGTTATAATTTTTTTTTGTTTTTGATTTGTGTGGATGAAGATAATATTGGTTAAATTGACGTATATTATTAATTGGTATTGTTGTTATTATTGGCTACAATGAATTACAAACTCTGGTTTCTTTATCCAGAGTGGTCGATCAAGAGGATTTGCATTTGTGTACTATGATCAAACAGATATGGCTATAGAGGTTGGTAAAAATTGTGGTTATTATTTTTAAATAAAATCATTATCATTATTTTTGTTTACCGTCCCTAGTTTCCCACTCCTGAGGTTGGACGTAAATATCATTTCAGATTTTGTTCACAGTAAAGCTATTTCACACTTAAATAAACAGTATTGAGGACTTGAAAATGAATTGCTAAGCTAAAAGTTTTATGGAAACATATTCAGAGCTGGTATTCTTTTGGCTATAAAAGTCCTAAAACTCCCTTTTTGGTTGCCTAAAACCCCAAATTTTGCAGCATGTTCAGTTTTTCTCCAAAAATATTGTATGGTTAAGTGCAAATGATTTTATTAAAAATGTTTCTCATGGAATCTGACCTGTAGTTTGTTTGTGGACAAAAGAAGAACTGGGCTCTTTAAATTTGTCTTTTAAGTTAGAATATTTCTTTTTGAATATCATTGTTACAAAGGTAAGCTGAATTAGATTTTTGTAAATAAAAGTCCTGAAATAGACATTTTTGCATTGTATCGCTAAATTCCCAATTTTTCTGGAAAGAATATTTTATTTGTTCTTTCATTTTTGTCAAACTTACAAGAATGCCTGCAAAAACCCATTGATTTAATAAAGTCTAATTTTGTCAGACATCAAAACTTAGAATTGGAGTCACTGACTAGAGGAAGTTTTAGGCCCTCATATCGGTATAAGACAATTTGTAAATGATTCAGTGATAGACATCCTAGAATTGATCCAATGTTGTGCAGTAAAAGTTTGAGTCAGCAATGTTTCTAGTTGGCACAGAAGTCTTGTGTTTCTCTGCTAAGTGTGTGCATACTTTAACTTAAAGGCCAAAGAGCAAACAAATGGTTTGGAGGTAGATGGTCGTCGGATCCGCGTAGACTATTCCATCACTAAACGTGCTCACACTCCAACACCAGGAGTTTACATGGGTAAACCTTCACAGTAAGTACACAAGAATTGAAAGGGTTACAAGTTAAGATTGCACATGATGTCAGTACTTAGTATATACAGTCACGACTAGACCACACAGCTGTAAGTAAATACCAAAGTGTTATTTCCTGCCCACTCAACTAGCAAACGTTTTTAGAAATTATTGAGAGGTGCTACTTCTCGTTTGCAAGGTTTTATTTTAGATGTTGCAATGAGCATGCATAAGACAATATCAGCTCATGAGAAAATTGGTTTTGATTACAGCAGTAATAATCTGACCTGGCCGTAGTACTGGTTTAATGCCCTAACATACAGCTAATGGGATTGGGTCTCTTGTGCTGTTGAAGTCAATGTTTTCTGAAACACCACTGTCAGTAAAGTTGTTTTAATAAGTGTCTTCACAATACTGTTGTTGCTTTCTTTCCATTCACTTGTTACTCACTGAAAGGTGGCTGGGGTATATTGCTGTTCTCTGTTTTGAAACAGCATTGAAAATTGAAACTGGCATTAACACTGGCTTTAGTTTTTCATATTTACACTTTTTGCAGTTCAGGATTTTATGTCTAACTTCAAATAGTATGAATCCTTGATATCTTTGCCTAAAGCATTGTCTCTATTTTCACTAGACACCGTGACCGACGAAGCAGCTATGATGACTATGGGAGAAGCTCTTACAAAGACTCCTCCTATAGAGACTCGTACAGGGACCGTGACTATCGTGACAGGGATTACTACCGTAGTTACAGCCGATACTCTCGCTCACGTTCACGCTCCTACTCACCACGTAAGTGTCATTTCAGTCCAGTTAATAAAATAATTTGGTTACTTCTCAAACCTTGTTGAGGCCTGAATCGGGCTGCGTTTGCCACAAAGTATATCTTTTTATAAACTTCATTCTTGTAAAATGAAGTCAATATTTATTTATCTTTTTAAAGTCATTTAGATTATGAAATAGTTAATATTCCTTCAAATATATGTCAAAGATAACATCTATTCCAATCTAAAAAAACAATCAAAAGCATAACATAATGTACAACTGGTCATTGTTCTGTTAGTTTTTTGGGTTTCATAGATCATTAAGCAAGGGAATATTAGTCTAGAAACTTATTAAAAGAGAAGGCCCTTCTGGAAATCAGTTCTGACTCTAGAGGGCCGTCAAGCCATTGTTTAGAGGGAAGTTTCTAAGCATGCGTGCAAACTCTATTAGATCATCAAATTAATGTTAGAGGGAAAATCCTTCTAGACATGGGTGCAGACTCGAGGATCATCAAACTACTATTCAGAACATGGATCCCTCTAGAAATAGGTGCAGTCTCTAGAGGGCTATCAAAAGTAGGCTAATTTGAATTTAACTTGATGAATTTTTTTGTTTTCCTTTCAGGTCGCTATTAAAGTGTTTCCCGTCAGTGTGGTTTTAGCCCTTGTACGAACTTAAAGAATTTTCATCACTTGTAATTCCTAGTATAAACCAAATTAGTGGACTTAGTATAGACTTTGTATTCCTCAAGTAGTTGCGATACATCGCATTTATGGCTGTTGATAAACAGAAAAGCACGACTGGATTTTGACATAATATACTGTTTGTTTAGCAATTTTAGTAGTTGATGATATAAAAGATTCAGTGTTACCCCCTAACATATTACTACGAGTTGTGATATTTGTTGTGATATTTGGGTTGGTCACCCATCCTTTTTAATGAAATTGTTAATAAGCAGGTCTGATTAATCGGAAGGTTGAGGGGTCTCATTTCAATATTGTTTAACTGTGAGTTTATATCTCTTTTAATAAAACGAAAGTTTTTAATGCTTACATCTTTTTATGCTTTAATTTGCTACTTCTGTAAGCTGCGTTCTTGCCGTTCAAGATAAAGTCGTTTTCAGATGTTTCTTAGTACGTTGTTAAGATGTTAAGTGTTTAATAAGTATGTAAAATGCTGTGCTGTTATGGTTGATGATATCCAATCAAAATTAAATCAGTTGTCTTATCCAGCAAGACAATAGTGTATTTTCAAAATGTTTTGGAAAAGCCTGATTGTGTTCCATATTTATTAATGAGCTTTAAATATCAGAGATATCTGACTCGGGTCTTATCTTTCAAATCGGGATACCAGTTTTAGCTGAAAGAATTAGAACAAGAACGACAGATGGTTACTAATGCTCCATTTCTGTCTCCTCGGCTTTATAACGCTGCCGTCTTTTCTAATTCAGGTCGATTTCAATAGACTGCAGTAGTATTTTCATTATTTTGGGTTTTAACTGGCTTTCTTCTGTGGACAGGGTGTTATGCACAAGATTGAAATAGAAGAATGAAGTTAGAATTAGAAGTATGAGGAAAGAACTGGAAATTGTGAGAAGATTTGAAAACTATCGGAATCTTGAAGAAGATAAGAGAAGAATTAGCGATAAAAGTTGGTCATTTAATCATTATGATACAAAAACGAAGATTTTGAAGGAAGAAGAAAAATGGAGATGAAATTTCGGACTTTGCTTGAAGATTGTGCAAGAAAGGCAAGCTTTAAGCGAAATCTAAACATGCAATGACAACCACATGTGAAACAACGAGGAATACAATTATTTAGTTTTGGAATGTTCAATAGAAGATTTCCTCAGAAAGGGAGTAGGTCTCGTTTTAAATGAAGAAATTTTTAAAAAAGTGAGTTGAAGAATGAAGAATATGAAAAGTTTTCAATGAAGAATTTTAAAGATACGAAATGGAGGCAATCCTGTATATGGTTTGCAGGTAAGAAAAAGGTCATTGCATATTATGAAACAAATTTTGATTTGATCGAGTTAAAATATTGTCCTATGCAAAGCGTTGTTTACAGTTGTTTCAGGCATCAGCTTGTCGCCTAAATGAAAAGCAGTATATAAATGACATGGGGCGGAGCCTACCTTAGTAGAGTGTGTGTGTGCATGTTCGATCCACCTTCAGTAAACGGCGAGAAAGGTTGTGAAGGATTTTGGCTGCTTTAAGGTCAAAATCATGCCGGCTGTTGTTAATATTTTGACCATTTTGAACTCGGTTAAATGTTGAGTCGTTAATCAAGTCCTTGTTGAGTTTACATATCTGAATAGTATACTTGGTGTGTTCAATTTCTTTGTCTTTCGTATTACAAATTGTGCTTTACTGTTTATCTTGAAAGCAACTAGTTTTTATATGGCCTAAATATTTTATAATCTGTTTTTTGATCAGACTAAAACATCGTTTTCGGTATTTTTTAGTAATAAACGGTTGGACTTCAAGTGCAGTGTTCCCAATGCGCTACATTGAGTGTGCCTTGCAGTGAATAAACCGTCGTGAGCGTATACAACTTTTATTATATGAATATGGTGTTTTACCGGAAACTAAAATACTCGTATTTTCCATATTTTCATTTCTAGTGAATGCATGAAAAAGTTTTGTACGAAATGTCCCGGATAAACGCGCGCGTCCTAAAAAAATTTTCCCGCCAGTTTCTTGTCGCTTGTTTTTGCGAAAAAAGTGGTGGCTCCTAGATCTTTTTGCGAAGAGAGAGCTGTTCGAAAACGAAATTCAAAGTTAAAGAAAAATCGTTGTTAAATCTTCAAGTGAAGACAACCAAAGTCAATAAAATTTTTTTTTATTCGTTTTCATTTCAAAGTCAAGAACATTTGTCTGTAGTTTATCCAGTTTGAAAGTTAATGTCACGTTTTATGCATGTTCTTGTAATGAATATTGTTATGTTTCCATTGAAATGAAATGAATTCAACTTAGATTGTCAGTTTTACAGATTGTCCGTATAATAAAAGAACATTAGACGTTGGCTTAATGAAGATATGATATCTTCTGCTAAGAACAACATTAATTATTATTTTTATACTTGCTCGCTGTGCTCGCGCTTAAAATATTAATAATTATTACTCGAAAATGAAATTCATATCTTCGCGCCAACGTGTAATACCTCCATTTATTATTGGTTTCCTTTTTCCTGTAATTTATCCAGCAGTTTTTAATAAATGTTCAACAGAGCTGGATAAAAAGATTCTTAAGGCCGCTTATGTACCCGGCCCTGTCTTTGGCAAAAAAGAAACTGCTTACTTCTGTTAACAACACTTTCGCAATGACAAAGCAATACAAAACATCAGCACTGACAAGAAATTAAAAACTAAAATGTGTTGCGAGTCAGTTGTAGTCACTTCAGAAAAAAATCAAAAATCATTGTACAGCGATATGAAACACACAACGTTCGAAAGTAACAGATCCGTGTGAGGTGAGTTTTAAGTTTGTTGTTTACAAAGATGCTACAGATGGAAACGTCAGTTTTTGCAAAATGTTTTTCATTGTAGTTATCCGTTCTGTAATGTTTTTGCTCGGTGATGTCTTTTAGCGTGTATGTATGAATAGTCAGAAAGAAGAAATTTTGGAACCGGCTTTCCTTTTCAGTTAAAGTTTTGCAAGTCGCCGTGAACTCCTCGTTTGCTCTGAAATTATTACTTTGGTAGAGTTGTAACCCCTCGGCCATCTAAAACCCGATTTAGATCGCTCAGTTGGCCCTGAATATCCTATTAATTCTGAATTATATAAAAGCTTTTTGCAGACGAATATAAAAAGAAACACTCGATTCCCATTAATTAGTTTAGTTTAAATATTCTTAAACTAACAGTTGTTAATTATTGTTCATTTAGAATGCATAGATGGATTAAATGCACAACCGTTTTGCTTAAAACACTTTAAAACGATTTTAACAATTCCCGTCTCTTTTTCAAGTAAGGTACGTTGTTCGTAAAGCTCTCAGTTTATATCCATCTACCTTTTTAACTTGTAGTTTGAACTAACTTGTTGCGTAATCAACAGATTAATTTTATCACAGTCCTCTGTGCCAAGTTGTTAGAAATCCTTCAAAGCGAGATTTGGTATGTCAATCGTTCGCACACTCGCTTTACAGAATCAACCCGTACAACCCGAATTCAAGACGACTAGAACAGTCTTCGCCCCTTCGAACAAAGTTGTCATATATGTCTTCCATCCATCCGATGTGTATCGCATGAATTCTCATGTTGTCCACAGCTACTGCTTTGATGTGTGTAGTGTTATCTCTACTGATCCGAATAACCCACGTTCATCTTGATTTCCTGTTCTTTATATGTCTTCCCAGGTCTAATTTGCTGCGTCGTGTATTATCTATCTAGAATGTCAAGTTCTCATCAAGACGATTTTCTATGTTTTGTGTCACGGTCCATACCTTATAATCTTTTTCTAACTTGAAGTGTGTCGTTGAAGTCTTATGTAGTGGTTTGACCCACATTGCTCAGTGTTTTCCATGTTATACCTCGTTAAGACTCCCTCTGTAATGTGTTTGCACACTGAGTGTTCTAATTTGTACTCTCATTCCAATAACCAGAAGGTCCAGTGTTTCTCTTGATATTCCCTGTGCATTGTGTTTACACACTCTACTCAGTGCTCATAGTTTTAGTGTATTGCGTATTCATATTTTGCTAGTGTAATCTCTGCTAACTGAAGTAACCCATGTAAATTATTTGGATTCCTTGAAATTGAATTCTCCATAAAAATTATTAAAAATGCAAGGCTAAACCTGAAGATGGTAAGTGAACCGAAAACGTTTGTTTTTTAATACCTTTTTTAATAACTTTTATAATATTTTAGCCTTGCATTTTTAATATTTGGATTCTGTTTATTGTGTATACACACGTTTTTAGTATTGTGTTCTAACCTTATAACAGAGTTTCCATATTTATGTGCGTGTAAGTTGGTTGTTGTTTCACTGCATTCCCTCCAACAAGGAAGTGTGATATACATTTAGTTCTTGCCTGTAGCCTTTAACGGCAATGTGCCGTATAATCTCTAATAACTAAAATACGAGTTGCGTGGTGGTAGTAGGCGAGGTTTGTTTGGTTGGTGATCTGATTTGTGGTTAGAATATATTTAGAGGTTAGGTGGCTATACTGGTGGAAGGGGGTGTTTGGTAGAGGTAATGTAGAGAATAGATAGTGGTTAGATTGGTGGGTATCTAATGATAACTTACTACATGTATGTGAACTGATTGTGGATAGGTGGTTAGACATAGGTATAGATAGTACAAGCATTTCGGTAACTAACCTGAAGGCAATAATATGGGCAATAAAGCCACGTTGGTATTTGGGTGGTAGTCAATGAACTGAATGTTTGGATAGTTATTTGACGTTTCACTTAGGTAAATAAACAGGTATCGGTAGGTTATACTGTATTGTGCGATGGTAGCTAAAGTAAAAAAGACTTAAGTTTTTGTCTGACCCAAGTCATTCATTATAACTGGTGCTTATTTCCGGTTCCTGTAAAGATCAGAATCCGTGACTCCCCCATCACTGTTGCAGTAACAAGCTTTGTTGGCATGATACAAAAGGTATTAGTTATTGCCAAAGCATTTGTTTTATACTTCATATACATAACAGTGATAACTTTTAAAAGTTGCAAAATGAGGTAGATTTCGGTTTCATATAATTGAAAGTAAACGATTTTAATTAACGGTAATAGTCGGTAACACTTTAAGTAGAAAGCCTGGTTTCCATATGATCTGTAACGGTCGGCGACCGTCTGCGATCTATGAGTCGCAGACACCACACAATTGTTTCCATATTTTGCTGGCGATCGCACATAAAGTAATCCCACAAGTCTTAATATGTCTGGTTCTAAATGAGCGGCAAAAGTCTCAGTTCTCACTGGGCAGTTACTGACACCTGATTTAAGGGAACAATGATATGTCAACGATAGTCGCAGACCGTCCCAGACACGCGTCCCATTAAAATCTTTCTTTGTCGGCGTGATCGTAATGATCGGGAAAGTAGAAGCACGTTAAACTCTTCCGATCATTCAGATCGCGTGTCGCAGACATCCCATACAACGTTTTAACAGGCTGTGCCAACCTTGCCGCCGTCAGTGTGTTTGGTAGATGAACTGATGATATAGGTATCTCATTGCTAGGTATTAAAGTAAGGTTGTAGGTAGGCGGTGATAGGTTAATTATATAGATAGATGAACTGATGATATAGGTATCTCATTGCTAGGTATTAAAGTAAGGTTGTAGGTAGGCGGTGATAGGTTAATTATATAGATAGATGAACTGATGATATAGGTATCTCATTGCTAGGTATTAAAGTAAGGTTGTAG
>ERZ1740055.518-NODE-518-length-10848-cov-7.233763_pt1 | contig 10848 bp, 6 predicted proteins | sample MGYA00581747_ERZ1740055 | MGnify/ENA primary metagenome ERZ1740055 (study PRJEB43018, sample SAMN04849739) | marine metagenome | isolation source: floating plastic debris | place: Pacific Ocean | collected 2008-08-28 | study: EMG produced TPA metagenomics assembly...
CTCTTTAAAATAAAGTTGGAACCCCCCTCATAAACCCTCTGCGCATGCCCCTGAAACGTAAATGATACATCAATTTTTGGAATGTAAGACAGCTAAAAAATATTTACGACAGTTTTTCTAAGCATTACAAAACGACACAAAATATCTCCTTAATTTAGTTGACCCAGGGAATTTTGGAAATGACCCAACTTAAATTAATATACTGTACGGGACATTTGACCTAGTTTGACTAATTTCTAGGTTGAATATGGCATACATTATTTAATGTTAAATGATTCAGAACTTGTTGAGTTAAAAAATATGAACATAATAATATACTTTTTTTCATTTAATTTATTTAATTTAATCAAAATTTGGCCTTATACTTCATGAAAAGCAATTGAGTGAAATGAGTAATCACTTTCTTGTATGTTAAATTAATTTCCTTGATATTTTTGTTCGTTGTTGTTTCAGAGTTTCGTTAACAGAGATTGGAACAATAAAAACAGAAGCATTGACTGTTTTACGAAGAAAAATTCCTCTTTGAGAAATAAAACAGAGATTGCTGACGGATCTCAGAAAAATGAGTCTTGTTCAAGCATCAGCTGACATGTACTTCAACAACATGACAGCAAAGGAAGTTGATGACAGCTTTCTCTTCTCGATGACCACAGCTTACCTGAACTTACAACACTTACTGACAAGAATGACTATTTAAAGCAAACACACGACATTTGATGCTTTGGTCAGATAATTCAACTCTTCTAAACCATGAGCACGTACTTTTGAATGTCAATGTTATACATGATGATGCCATTTTCTTTACAAATAATGAAATGGAAGAACAGGGAAAAGGAAATATTGATGTATAGACTCTTGTAGAAAGTCTACATGTGTACATCCCGGCAAGATGTGGTTCATCTGAAGTGAAGCTGCTTATTTATATCAACACCAGAAAGGCAACGTCAAACAACGAATTGCCAACAAGCAGTGGAACTGATGTGACTGATGTCACGAGGCTTTACCATGCATATGGCCCAAAGCAGGACTTTGAGTCTGGAGAACAAAAGGAAGGCAATGCTGGCGGTTGAAAATGCATTGGCGATTCAATAAATTACAGTGATCTATCTGTTTCTGTGGCAAAACAATGTTTATCTCTGACAGATCGGCTGAGGAAAGAGCACCAAGGTCCAGCTGGAAAGAACAAAAGAAATGTGGGTGTGAAACCTTCCAAAAATCTGCGAATAGATGAGTTAAGGAAAGAATGTGAAGCAAGAGGACTCCCAATAGATGGTCAAAACAAAATCTTCAGAGATTCAGATAAGAAATGGGAGGAATTCAAAGGGTTTAAGTGTTCTGTGATCAAGAGAAAAAACTGACGTATATAAATTTGGGTATCAACCGTGTTTTTGAACAATTTTTATTGTAGCTATGTGTTCTTGTCAATATTCATCTGATTTTGCTTAAAATCTTAAAACATCTAACAATCAGGACCATAGGTTTAAACGGTTTCATATTTTCTTCTTACAGGAGACTATGATATACTACCAACAAAGCCATTTCGTGATATATAGAAACACATTTCTAATGTCTGCTGAACTACCTGCACTCCTAGAGAAAAAAGAAAAAACCTCTGTTTAAAAGTATTTTTCAATCCACATTTGCTGGAAAAGAGAAACTACGTGGTTGTGACTATCGCCTCGCAGCTGCCACTGTTTCACACTTCCTGAGAGGCAATTACATTGCCTCTACTTTCGCTTTTTTGAACTATTTTGGTCAAAACTTTTTATATTAAACTAACAAAATTAACCTATAAATTATAAACCAAATACAATTTTAAATCAATGAGAAAACATACTCAATCATAGAGATTGCGCATTAATCGCTTTGTTGTCAGATCCTGATCTACAACCACTGTATCGTGAACGCAGCATATTTGGATTAAAAATCCCTTCAGTTTTTAAGTTTTTCCTCCAGAGTAGCCAGTAAATGCGCTAAAATCTACTAAAAATGTCCTTAAATCTTCAGGAACCACACCTTTTTAGTGAATTTTTTTTTTCAAGACGAGAAAAACCGTAAAAATGACAATGGCTCATAATAGAAATTGATAGTCTTTGGATTGTACATTCTGTTGCAAAGTTTTTAAGGAATTTTTCGTAAGTCATGTATAGATAAATTAAATATTGTGTAGCTTGATTAGTATCAATCTCGATTGTTAAAAGTTGAACCGATATGTTTAGACCTTGTTCTGGCTCCCTCTATGCAATCGTCTTCTTATTTTAATTTCATTCCATTTTGAGGTACTAAAGGAAAGATATTTCATTACAGCGTTGTAACACTGCACTCTAGACTTGTTGAACGGTTCCGTTCTATAGTCGGCTTTAACAAAAGGTTGTTGATTTCTGTCACACATCTGACTCACTTAATATCTAGAACTAAAGATGCCAAGTGGTGACCCGGCATTTCTTTTTATTTTCTTTATGTGTTCTAAATCTGTTCCATATTGATATCTAATATATACTGTTCTTTCCAAAACAATGATGTTGATGCTAATAAAGAATGCCACATAACCGAGCTAATTCAAGAGAGTTATATTTATCACTAATGTAAGTAGATTTGCTTTTTTTTTTCAGCTGAAATATGTTTCAGTGGAAATAAGTCTTTACTTATTCGTAATTAAATTTAGTACAAACGTTAATACGTTAGATATTATTCTTTTGAAAGCTTTCCTATAATCGCTGTTAAAACCTGCGTAAATGAAGACATTTACGCTTTGATTGGCATAAATCATACAGACAGTAACTTTAATTACAGACATCGGAGCTTTAGGACCGCCTAACATCTCTATGACATCTATTGCAACTATTGGTGCAACCAAAATAATGAAGAAACCAACAACCACAGAAACTGTTTTCATTGCTTTAACTTGTCTGGCAGTTTTTCTTATCTTTTGACTGAGGCATTGTTTATTGGTACTGTTTTTCAAATCCACTCTCCTTGCGCTCTGGGACTCCAGCGATGTAGAGGAATGTTTCTTACCAATACTTACCTCTTGAGCATGTATCCTTCCAACATGGGAACAGCTGATTCTTAAAAGAAAGCTGTATAAAAAGATAACTACAGTAATAGGAACAACATGGATGAATAAATACAACAAAGTGATATACTTTTCTGTCAGAAAGGTTGGAAAACGGCAAAATTTTACGTGGACAGTTTGGGGTTGGATTCCTCCCCAACCAACCGCAGGCAAGATTGCAACAAATACCATTGATACCCATCCGGTTAGTATGAGGGCTACAACTCTTCTTGTAGTAACGTGAGTGTAATAAAGATAAGGCCATCTTATTGCGACGAGCCTCTCAACGCTGATAAAGAGGATATTCAAATTTGATGTGCCACCAAACACAATAGAAACTGGAATGGCAATCGGACAAAAAGCCCTCAGGTTCAGACCAGATTTGAGGAGTTCGTACAACCTCAGAGGAAGTGATAATGCTCCTTGCAGGAAGTCGGCAAGTGCGAGATTGGCGAGAAGATAGTTGCTCGTAAACTGTAAATTGCGTGTGGTTTTAACAGCTACCATTACCAGAAGGTTTCCAAAGACCGCTGTAAGGGAAATAAAAGCGTAAAAGCAAGTTGCTACAACCGTTTCGGTGTAACTGAGCCTTGTAGTAATAGTGTGGTTTTCATTATAAGCCATCTGGGATATGTTGCTTGAGATGATGACAAGAGTGCCGGAAGGCATTCCCTTCTCTCTTCTCTCTCTTCTTTTTTGTCCTTTTGCCGCCGAATTCACCTGCAGCAGATTTTATCGCAATTTTCCATTTACGTCCCTGAAAAAAGAAAATTAAAAAAAATGCTCAAAATCTCGTAAAAATCGACATATCAGTCATATTTTATTTTGACTTCTTGTCAGTGAATAAGTTGTTCAAACAAAACCACACTGGCAAAACTACACAAACTACTTGATATTACATATTTATCAAGTGAATTATTAAAAATGACATGCACACGTTTTCCTCAAATCTGCTGTTTTTCAATATCAGATTTTAAAAAGTTGCAGCATTGAAGAAAATTGCCCATCTCACGGTCGCGTTTTTTTTTTTTTTTTTTTTTTACTTTTACTTATTCGCGGCTTTGTTGTAACTTTGAAGATAATTAAGTAGCGCTAAATCCTGTGATTCAGCAAGAAAAAAATATTTCTTACTAAATATTATTTTCCGCTAGTCCTAAATGGTGTTTGTGATAAAGCAGTAGCAGATAGTGGGGTATTCTTGATTAGTTTTGAAATATTTTATTCATTAGTTTGTTCTCGAAGACGTAATGGACATTATATATTAAAAATAAACCGTAATACGTTGAAAAGTAAATTTGTTAAGCCGCTTTTACATTCACTTACCCTTTTTAATTTTTTTGCCTATAATGCATCGTTTTAAAACGGCAAAAAAAAAATCTTTCGATGACTAGCTTTTTAAATGCGAGTAGATCAGTCAAGTGATATAGAAGTAAAGTGAATTAGAATGGCAAAATTGACAATTGTAGTTTACGATGTTGACGCTGTGAGTGGTGCCTTTGGTCTAGGAAAAGCACTATGACGCTTGAATAGTCAACTTTATAAAAATGCTATGTAAAGCGGTAAACAAGATATTGCCAACTTTGTGTTATCTCAAGGCTAAGATAGAGGGGCAAAACCAATAAAAACGGAAATAAAAGAAATTAAATATAAGAAAAGTTGACAAACAACGATAACAAATTTTAGTAACTATATATTTCGATCGGCCGCACCGATCTTCATCAGGTAAACATGAGTATAATATGTATTGTGAAAACGAAATATATGTCAAGCTTGTCAAATAATTTAAAATTTTAACTGTTGAAAAACAATAAACGAAATATAACATAGCTTGTAAATAATATATAAGCTGTAAATTATGCAAAATAAAAATTGGTAAAACCAAAGAGAAAAAATTGAAAATGTGATAATTACAGATCTTCTGTTATGCTGAGTCCATAAGGTTCAAGAGTATTGGCTTTGAGGATGAAAATAAACATGCTTCCCGATGCTTGCGGGCTTAATCTCTATTACTAAGGATTTTTTCAGTGGGGATTAGTTGAATATCATTAAAAGAATGAAAATGTTTAGCAGCGGTGGTAGGAGAAGTTTTACTGTTAGAGTTATCTACTGTCCATTAAGTCGGTTTTTGAGGGAGCATTTAGTTTCTCCAATATGTTGTAGATGGCAGCGATTACATTAAATCATATATATAATAAGATTATTAGTATTGCAATCAAGATGCGACTTAATTGAACGTGTTTCACCAGTAAAAAAGAAAGTATATTGGAAATAAAAGAGTACCCACTGATAACCAGCAAGCTCACAATATAATACCCCAAGTTGTGCGATTTTTATTTTATTTTATTTTATTTTATTGGTTTGTCGAATACATGATTGCCATAAGAATCACAGAGTATTTAAAAGTTATGAGAAACAAAAAAAAAATTAGATTAAGGTGTTCGTTCCCTTAAGCTGATAACTTTAAAAAAAAAAAGAGTAAAACCTTATAGTTGTCAATTGAAGTCCTCAGTCTTCCCTTTAAACACAACTTACGAGACCTAACGCCATCTTTTGTGGTTTTCGTTACCAATTAATTCGTAAATTGTTTCTTTGAATTTTATTCTACCAAACTGTCACATTCATTGTCATTGATCTTTTAACTAAAATGTCGTGCATGCGTTTAAGTTGTTCATATATTATGTCTCCATCATTATACTACTGCCCTTGGATGCACGAAACAAACTTATAGGGGCTTAAATTAATCGAGACCTACTTTTTCTTTAGCATTGTGTTTTCTCGTTCGGTTTTATTCCGTAAAGTTTAAATATTTCTTAGACTCAGGGCTATTAATATTGGGATGTCAAATGACTTTGCGTCGTTTTTATAATGAAAATAATCTTTCAAAGTGATTTCAATTATATTTCCATTCCAAAAGTGTACGTTACCAGTTACTGTATTAAGCAATAATGCAATGATTCTTAGAAAGTTATTCAGCAAACAGTGAATATTTTGGAGAGCAGATTCCACTGCGCGTATTTTCGTGTTAGAAAAGCTATGAAAAATACCATGTATCTGTACATCGTGTGTTTTCCATGAAATACAATGGAAAATAAATGTGCTGCCTTGTTTTTACACAACTGTTTAGTTACAAATATGAAAACAGAAGGAATTAAGTGTAGGTTTCTCTGGTTTTGCTTGAAAGTAAGTTATTTGTTTATACATACATAATGTATAATCTGGAAGTACGGCTGTGAGAATATCAATTGAATTTGCTAGTATATAAGTTAACAGTTACTTGACGTAAGCAGGAAGTAAAGATGGCGACGATACACCAGTACAAGATACCTAAAGGCAATTTTCAGGTTTTCAATTAACCATGCAAGGAAAAAAAAAGTAAGTGAAAGAAACTTCCAATGATTGTACAAAGGTTAAGAACAGCTGAACACATCTATATGTCATTTCACCTTCATCTAAACTGACAAGTAGCTAATATTGTTGTAAACTGCAAAACGAGTTATCTACTCTTAAATATGAAAATATATTAAAAACTGTAATTATTATTAAAAGGTTTGAATCTGATATAAAAGCTTAAAACAGTAAAAGACGTTATAAAACACGTACTTAAAAACTTTAAAACTAAATTTTCGATTAAAAACTATTCTTAGAAATTTGCTAGTAACCACGTGGATCGAAATGACTGCAGAAATATGCTACATGAAGTATTACTTAAAACATAGTTTTTGTCAACGTTAGACTAAACTTGTGAATTTCAGATCTTGTTATTGGGCATAATTTAATTTGTCAACAACTGAAAAAAACTGAACACAGAACGCAAATATATCGAAATGAAAACGAGAAACAAAAGAAATAGAAACAGTGTAATGCTGCTAGTGAAATCAAGTAGGTAGCCCGAGGTGATTGGTCATCGACCTGCCCACAATTGTTTCGGTAGAGTGTGCGCGTGTGCTGATTGGGTAACTACAGTGTGTATTTTTGTGGGTACTTCGTCGATAGATGGTATATAATGTCGTCGATGTAGCACTGAATTCCGTCGATTCCTTGCAGGACCTGGTCCATGGCTCTCTACCAGAGGGCAGGGGCAGAAGCTATACCATATGGCAACCTCTGGTACCTCTAGAGTCCTCGATGGGTGTTGATTGTGACGTATGGCTTTGATTTCTCATCCACCTCCATCTGTTGGTAGACCTGTTTGAGATCAATCACTGAAAATATCTTGCCTCCATTCAAACTTGCATAAATGTCTTCCACACGGGGCAGAGGGTAGACATCAACATAAAGGTAGGGTTTCACGGTCACTTTAAAATCACCACACACCCGCGCATTACCATTTTTTTTTGTTTTTTGATGGGCGTTACAATAGGGACAGCCCAGTCACTGTGAGTAACCTTCTCTAGGACTCCGTCAGCTTCTAATCGATTAAGTTCCCTCTCAATGGTTTCCTTTTTAGCCAGGGCAAATGGTCGGGGCTTGCAGAATCTTGGCTTTGCATCACTTTTTAACAAGAATTGAGCTTTAAAGTCCTTGAGGCAACCTAAATCATGCCCAAACACTGCACTGTGTCTTAAGAACATTCGTAAGATCATCTGTCGCATTCAGCTTCAGTAACTGCCAGTTCAGAGTAATTTATCGTAGCCACTCCCTACCAAGGAGCATCGGGCCGGCACCTGGCACCACATACACAGGAAGTTCCTTCTGCTTTTCATAATTAACAATAACAGTGCATACTTCTGTTGGTTTGACCGTTTGACCGGTTTATGTGTGTAGCTGAAGGCGAGTCTTTTTTATGGATACATGTCGTAAGTATCGATGGTAGTTCCTTTCATTAATTACAGTAACCGCTGACCCGGTGTCTACCTACATGTTTACAGGGTGACCTTCTACCATAACATCTGTAGACACACTTAAGCTTACGTTTGCCTACTGTTTTAAAACAATAGAGCTCTGATGAACTATGATCATCATCACTACATAGTAAAACCTGTACTGGCTATTCCTTCTTAAATAAACTGCCACAGTCTTTCTTGATGTGTCCTGTTTTTCCACAATTATGACATTTTACATGCTTAAATTGCAAGTTTTTGAATCATGCATGTTTCCACGATGACTACGCTTCTTCTCTTGTGACTTAGTGTCAAGCTCAATGTTGGCTGACGGTTGTCTAGCTGCATTTTTGTTTGCTCTGCGTCTCTGCCTTGGTTTGGAGCTGTTTGGGACTTGGAGTTGTTCAGTCTTAGTAAAGTTGCCCTTTAAGTCTGTGTGAATATTTGCTATTTAAATAAGTAGCTTTGATATGATATTAATTCAACCTCTGACTATAAACCCTGCCGATAAACAGAGTCCCTTCGGTAACAAAATTCCCCAAATTTGCAGAGTGAATTTACTTTGTGGCCCTGTTTGTCAACCGTCACTTTAATAAAGCAACATATGTATGTAAATGTAAGAAGTGAGGGCAATGAAATGATGAGATAGATGAAACTAAAAATTACCGACATAAGTTGCAGCAAACAAATCTCTGAATGTTCCAACCCTGATTTACCATAACAATTGTCTTTCCCAACCGTGCCAATTTAGTTTGCTTTGCCGGTTTTAACGTTTCTTGGGTAGTACTTAAATTTTGTTTTAATTAAGCATACGCTTTAACCCTCATCTTTTATATGCTGCAATCGATAGATATTTACAAGTGGAAATGGAAAACAAAATTGCATTGTAAATTTTGAAGACTCCACTTATCACATTAAAATTTCTGCCAGTGTAATTTAGCTTAAGCCTTTAGAAGCATATATCAGGTCGTCAATATTTTCCTGAGGTTTTAGTTCGAACTTTATAACTAATGTTTATCAGTTTTAATTATAATTTATGTTTAGTTAGCTTTTCAAACAGCAAAGTATATTAGACATCGGTTGCTTTTTGTTAAACGCTTTGATTATACGGGCAATAAAAACTGTTTTTTAGCACTTTTGTGTATTTTTTTTAAGAATTCGATATACTTAGTTAAAGGCTGTATAGCTTTTGCGGTTGACTTATTCCCTTTGATAACTCAATACAAATACAAAGTGCAACACAAGTAATATTAATAATTTAACAAAAATGTCCGAATCTGTAAATAAAAAACCGTTTGGAAGTGTCAGGGACGAGTGTGTTATACGAAAATAGCAAAAATAATGTTTAAAGCGCTCGTGTATGGGTCAGAAATTGACATTTTGAGTTTAGATTAATAACAATTAAAGACATGGTTGTTTTTATTGTCTTACTTTATAAAGCTACTTTTATTTCATCAAAAAGTTATTACCAAACTTCAGAGAGACAGTAAAGTTTTTTTTTTCTCGTAAAACAAAAATAAGACTAGTTATGGAAACATTACACGTTCATTCGTGTCACAGTTTAATAACTGAAAATTGTTTCTTTATTCGAAAAATAATTTTATAAAGGGTTTGGGAAAAACGCTGACCCTAAGTTAAAGGCTTTAATCTTGTTTTGACATTATTAGAAACAAACTCAGTGTGACACAAAAATAAAGAAAGCGTTAGTATTATCTAAGCTGAAAATATAGAAAACTATCACATTTTACGATGTTTGGAAAAAATCAGAGCTTATAAACTAACAAAATGCAATACATGTCTTATAAGAGCTCTAGATTTAACAAAATTGTGCCGTTAATGTGTCAAAAAAAGGACATATTTTCAAAAAGGAAAGCTGCAAGTTGCAATAAACGTTTTATAAGTTAGAGTCTAGATTTAACAAAACTGTGAAGTTAATTTGTCAACAGGTCATATTTTTAAAGGAAAGCGGCATGTTAAAGAACTTTTCTAAAGCATATTGCGTCGGCTAACCAAATAACTATTTTTTGCTTTCTGAGAATTCAGCAAGGCTAATATTAAAACTTGCTAATAGTCATTATTAATACTTTCTACTTTTTGCTAGTGGAAATGATTGTCATAAATGAAAGTCATAACAAAAGCACTTACAAGCGAGGTCATTATCTCGAAGATCCCTGAACTTAACTGAATAGTAAACTTGTAAATAGCATTGTTTACTAAAGCTAGTGTATATTAAGAAATAATCTAGAAATGTGACCTTCGTTTCCGCCATAACCGACTCAGCTTTCCATCCTTTCGAGGTCTCTGGCAGCTAACCTGCGATTGATTTGTGTCCCACTCAGGGAAAGCCAAAAACTCTCATCCGCCTAACACTAACTACGGAAACCGAAGGTATACTGACCGGCTTCTCGGAAGAAGGTTGAGCTTTTTTAGCTTATTCACCAAAAAAATAAATAAAAAAAAGGGTAAATGTAAAGGTAGAAAAAACAAAATGATCGAAGCTAAACATGTTGAGTTACCTTCTAATGAATGTCTTCAAAGATTTCCCCGAATGATGTTTTAGCTTATCAGTTGATAAAGAAAGTTATGCTACTGTTCCAGATGTCCGCTTATATTGAAAGATAATTAAATTCATCAATTCCATCATCGTATTTAACGAAAACATAAACTATTGTTATGCAAATAGATTGAACAAGCTGACACCTGACACCTTGAAATCTGTCCACGGTCGTTTCGTTCAACATTAATACAGATTGGTTGAAGCTAAAAGACTGGGCTTGTTTTAAGTTTGCATTCGCCAACTGTTTTATCAAAAATGTTACAACCACATGGAATTTCATCGGCTGTAGCAGGATATTTCCTATACTCGTTGAACTGAAATGACTGTTTTATATACATTTTTTTCACCTGTCATTGTTTTTTTCTCTTTATATTCGTTTTGAAGTGAAATGGTCTGTTTTTAAAAGGTTTTTTATT
>ERZ1740055.519-NODE-519-length-10839-cov-11.604878_pt1 | contig 10839 bp, 8 predicted proteins | sample MGYA00581747_ERZ1740055 | MGnify/ENA primary metagenome ERZ1740055 (study PRJEB43018, sample SAMN04849739) | marine metagenome | isolation source: floating plastic debris | place: Pacific Ocean | collected 2008-08-28 | study: EMG produced TPA metagenomics assembly...
CATATTATGATCTTTCAGACAACCAAAAACTGTTTTCGCTTCATAAGCACTTTAACCGAAATACTGTAGATCCAGACAACTCCTTGGTATATAAGAAGAGACAGCAACACAGTCTTTGTGCGGCCATTCAACATCTAACCATAATGGCCGATCCAGCACAAAACACACCCCAAAGTTTTGAGAGAGTGGATGGGGTACATTACTTCTCAAAGCACCTGGTTGTGTTGAGTTGGATAAACGTGTCGGCCAATCTGGAAAACCTTTTTTGTTGAATCGCACCACAATTTATCTAATGTGATGTTAAAGACAAAAGTTTCATTTGTTACTGACAAATTCCAGTATGAAATATTTTGTCTATGCTCCCCTGAATTGCAAAATTTAAACAAAGCATTAAACCTTTGACCTTTGGAAACACTGTATAAATTTTTTTTCATCATTGGAAAGTCTTGGAAAAGAGAATACTTGCTCTCAAACGCACTACATTTGAACAGACTAATTGTTCAATTCTTTCCTTGAGAACATCAAGTTCATTATTTTCCTCATCAGGCTCCAACTCTTGGCTTGTTGATGGTCCAGCAATTTGCTCATGTTCATCGCTGTTTAAAGTGCTTTTCAATTTTTTCGATTTGCTAAAAGCACTTGTAGTAGGTCTTTTTATTGGCAACTTCTGTTTCTTTGCCAAGCCCTTTCTCCATTCCAAAACTGGCGGAACAGCCTGATCTGCAAGAGCATGAGTACATTTCAAAGAAGTAGTGAAATCTGTTTGCTTACTTTAAAATGTTGTCGAACAGATCCGCGTGTTATCATTCACTTGAAAGGCGGGTTAACTGCAGAATACCCTGCCACTGTCGGTAATTTGTTCCTGTGGAACACAGCAGTTTTTAGGCTACTGTAATCCCAAATGAAAAAAAGCCCCCAAACAAGTAGCTTTTGTCTGAGTAATATGACTCAACTGATATGGGTGTTTGTCATCACTTCTCTTTCTGTCTCACCCTGACCAAAAAAATACACAGCAAGATATCTAAATGCCGCTATATCCTTCTGACTGTTATTTCCTTTTGCTAAATCAATGATATTTTGCATTTTCGGTTGATTTTGTCGAAGAAAACACGATACAAGCCTTGGATGACTGTGGAAATTAAAGACGCAATAAAGAAAGGACAAAATTTTTGGCTAAAGGGAAATACCTCAATTTGATACAATTTGTATCGCCATAAGGTTATCAGACTTTGCAGAAGGGCTTGTTTTACATTCTACAATAACAGTATCATCAACATGCAAGAAACCAACCCTCAAAAATGGTAGGATAACATCAAACTTTTGTCTGGCCTATCCAAGCCTGCAAACTCAGACTAGTGACAGCAACCTTGCGGAAGAGTAAAACGACGTTGCTTCTGACATAGGGCCACTGAATTTTATACCAATCCCGTTCGAACACGCTAATGATAATTACATCATAAGTCCTGATTCTGTGGAGCACTACTATCGCTTCAAGAGCATAAAGCAAGGGTCCTGACGAAATACCTAACTGGGTACTCAAAAACTTTGCATCAATCATCCATCACTCTATTTGTTCAATCTTCAACTCATCGATTCATCAATGACGTGCCCCTCGTATCATACCTATAAATAAGGTTTCTTGACCGAACTCTATCAACACTGACTTCGGTACTATATCATTAACTGTAGCCTTGAGCAAGATCCTCCAGGGCTTCGTTTTTGAGTGCCTTGCAGCTATTATAATGACTCAAATAGACCCATATCAATTTGCCCTAGTCAACCTTATCAACCACTGGCTGAACGCAATGGAAACTCCATAAACTATGATAAGAACTTGCCTAACTGACTTTTCTAAAGCATTCGATCGTATCGATATAACATTCTACTACACAAGCTACAAGTACTCAACGCCCCTCAATTACTTCTCAACTAGTGCGCTGATTTTCTTCACTGCCGTCAACAATGTGTACTCCTTAACAGTTTATCATCCTGGAAGCATGTACACGCTGGTGTCCCACTGGTACGAAAATTGGCCCACTTTTCTTCCTAGTCGTGGTGAATAACTTATTTAGCACTAAGTAAATATGTAGATGACTGTACGATCTATGACGCTTTATATTTACCTTTACGTGGTGAATAACTTATTTAGCACTAAGTAAATATGTAGATGACTGTACGATCTATGACGCTTTATATTTACCTTTATCCCTACCACTCTCCAATGCGATTTGAACAAGATCACAGAATGGGCAGAGTTTAACCACTTCATTCCTAAAGATAGACCAAACTCCCAACGATTGTCTAACAGTAGATGGCCGACCATTAGAACATGTTAGCTTTTCATGACTTCTTGGAGTAAATGTGTCTTCGGATTTCAAATGGTCAACTCATATAGATAATAATTTTTATCTGTTCCAAGGCTAGCAAGCGACTCTATGCCTCGAGAATTCTTAAGCGCAGTGGTACATAACCTCAAGACTTACGATCTGTTTTCTGTTATTTTGTTAGAGTACTCTTGCCCAGTTTGCCACTCTTCACTGATATGCAAGTTGAAAGAACAATTAGAAGCCATCCAGCACCGGAAGCTTCGCATTGTGCACCCACAGTTGTCATACAAAGAAGGACTTAAAGTCCTGAATCTTACTACCCTCTAGGAAAGACTCGAAGACCTGTGTATGAAATTTTACAACAGTGTAACCATCCCAATAGTTAACTACTAGCCTTTTGCCAAGCACTACGACCAAAAATTATTATTTTAGAAACCCTAGAAGGCTGCAACTCTTAAAATGTAAAACTTAAAGATACCAGTCAAGCTTCATACAAAATATAAGATTGATTAACATTTTATTGATGTATATATGCATTAAAATTACGTATAATGCCTTTTTCTTACTTTGTAATACAATTTACTATTAAAACATTTAATCATTTGACTGTTTAATATTATTGTTCATTAGTCATTGTACATGAATGAGCTAGTCTAAGAGCCCTTTGATTTACCATTTGTAACATTTAGTTTTTCAATTCCCTTTGAAATTGCATATCTAATGATTTAATAAAGTTACTTTTATCATCAGTATTATTATTATTATTACTATTATTATTGTTGTTATTATTATTTCTTAGTTCTAAACTTCTTGGAGAATAACTCGCTCTGATGCACCTTTTGTCTACTCCATTTATCTTATATGTAATAATAATAAGTAATAAACACTTTGTTTAACGTCAGTTGCGAAGGAAGTGGTTGCCCATTCTTCCTAGCCAGAGGCTAATGTTTAATCGCTTGACGGCTCAGATCTTGGCGTGAAAGTCGAATTTTGTAGAGGAAGAAAAACCCTCGGAGCCAGTTTGAGATCGACAAATCTCAGCCCACGTGCAGACTCGATCCCGGTTCCTAGAGGTGGGAGGTGTGACTGATGACCACTACGCCAACCTGATTCCCCAACTCTGACTCGCCAACCTGTAAATGATGTTGATCTAGAAAATGCAAATCTTCAGCCCTTTGCTGGAAACCAGGCTGTTTATCCGAGATGAAATTTCTCAGACGAGCCTATTCTGGGCAAATCTGCGTTTGAACTCACCAGGATGTTCTTGTAACAGTTCAAAAGTATTTTGTATGCTAGGGTTGCCAAAGGGTCCATAACCAGAAGAAAAACAATACATAAAATAGGTAGCAGAATTTGACTCGCTTTCATTATAGATTCAGATGAAACATCCTCTTGTTTGTTAGTTATGAAATGAGGCGAAAAAGGCTGAAACGGCTGTCCATTGATGCTAATATTCACGCTCACTTTATTTATGGTAGACTGAATTTACCCACTACACTCGTGCCTATTTTAGTGGCTTTAAGTTAGCAACTAGCAAGCATGGGCTATCTATACTTTATGTTTATCATTTAAGCTGCACAAGCATTAAGGTTATGTAGCTTCTATTATCTTACTTTTGAACATTCAGCATCCTGAAGCTTCTTTCCAAGTTGTTTTATTTTGCTTCTTTCGGACTCCAGTTCTGCTTTTAAGTCGCGATTTTGTCTAGAAACTTCCATTATTCTTGCTGCTACTGTATCAGTAATTACCCCACTCCCTTAAAACAATATGAACAAGAAAGAATAAGCCAACCAAAACGTTTAGTAGAAAAAAACGCAAGCACTCGTGGATAGCTCATGCGTCCTAGAACAAAAATTGAACACTAAGGTCAGAATCCGGGGTAGTAGCAGACATCATTAACTTCAACTAGGAAGCCTATGGTTTCTATTTTTGTGGCTACTGTTGCGTAGCGAAAGTAGACACTATGCCAACACTTATGTAAGTTCTGTAACTTAGTAAGGACTACACGTGTTCTGGGATAGTCTGACGGCTTGTGGGATAAAGCCAATGAATCATTTATTGGGTGTATACTTTGCTTGACTACCGTTGGTATGGTTAGGTTTGGTGTAAATCTGTTTGCTTAATGGGAAAAGTTGATAAATAATTCTTCAACGGATTCTTTGCGAGTTGGAATTTCGAATCATGTGCTTTGTGGTTTTGTTTCTTTGTGCTGCTTTTGAGAGTCGGGGTTATGTTTTTTTCAATTAGTTTTTGCTGCTTTTAACTAAAATCCAGACACAGGTCTTAATTCATATTTTAAGTGTTTCTTAAGGTATAGTTAAACGATATTTGTTGATCAGCTGAGGTTGTACTGCAAAATGACAATCCCTCTGTTTATACTTTTTAATGTGGAAACTGAATATTTCAAATAACAGCTACTGCCTGGTTTTGATGTGCCTAAATGAATCAACACATAATATAATTTTGTACAGACAGTACTATTGATTTAAAAATTTTCGATAATAACTGCAAGGAGTAACGCGGATTATTTTCAAAACAAAATTTGAAAATAAATCTCTTGAAAATGATGGCAGGATGTCGTTGAAACGTCGAGCTACCGCGTTAGTCTTTCTTTTAAATATTATATCAAAAGCCAATCTTATAAATAGCAAGAAGAACTCGGAAAAAAATCCGAGTCCCAGATGGGATTTGCACCACGACCCTTTGTGATCTAGTCGGATGCCCTAACCATTGACTTCAATTATAATTTTAAAATTCATTAAGTTTCACTCACCAAGTAACAACTTTCTCTCTTCATTTGCACTCTTTCTTAATTTAAGTAATTCTTCATCTCTTTCACCAAGTAGTTTGTACAACCTTCCATTCTCGTCCTTGAGTACCTAAAATTAATTCAAAAGACAAAAGACTCACTTAAGACTAGTATTATTAAGTAATGTAATTTCTTTTAATGAAGAGACTACAGAAGTGGCTTTTGCCAGAACCTTGAAAAATTTACAAACTTATCTGACGTCACTTCCAATGTTTTTGAACTGCAGGTATTTTGGGTATTGTTGCTCTACATACAGTATTGTGGATTACGGATATAATCATGCATAGCAGGGAATTCAGTCCACTGCCAACAGAGGTAATGGTAGTTAAAACATTGCGTAAGTCTCTCAAGTTCATAGCCACTTCACAACTAAAACTCTTGGCTCCTCATGGCAACACTTGGTTGTGACTTCAGACTATGAATGTTTATGGTTGAATTAACTTGAGAAAAAAAACAGAACTTTGGTAATTTTTAGTGCCTACAAGACCGTACCCGAAGTGTGAACTGTGAAGATTTTACTTTCATATACATGAAAAAATTACTTTTATCAACCTGACACAATTGATTTGTTGCAAAAACTTTAAACAATAGCAATGACTTCATGCAAAGAAACTGCCATCTGTGTTCAAAAAATGCACGAAAAAACGCAGCAGTTCGTGTTCTCTCCGATGACAAGGGTTACTGTAATAAGGTGCTGTAATATATGATTGACAAGGAACAACAGCACTTTGTTTAAATAAAACGATTACAATAAAGTAAATAAAATTGTTAGTAATTCATGTTTATGCTTCAAACACAAAATACAGTAACTTATATCGTTCAATCCATTCAAATGTCATAATTGGTTAACAACAGACGTTAAATATAAATCATTTATAAGAGTATGATAATTGGTTTTCTTGCTGAGCAATCAAATTCTTACCTTACTGGAAGAAACGATGTTAACGATATTTTCTGTTACTGTATGCCATGGATTGTACACTTTATTCAAAATAAAATTATGAGCAATATAAAGGAAACTTTAATTTGTTAACTTGAATGAATTAAGAGAGGAGAAAACTGAAGAGTATGGTGGACGATGCCAGAGCAAGAGGGCAGAAAAGAAAGGCTGACAAGCAATACAACAAAGCTGATAGAAAAGTGAAGCGCAGTTACCGCAAGGATAAGAGACAGTGGATGGAAGAACGAGTGCAAGAAGCTGAAGAGGCAACCGTAAAACTAGACATGAAGAGCCTCTATGACGTCACAAAGCTTTCCAGAGAGAGAAAAGGAATGCCATCAGCAAATCAGTAAAAGACAGGAAATGGTACCTCACGAATCTTGACAAAAGATGGGCAAGCAGAACGCTAGAGGGAACATTTTGATGATCTGCGCATCATAATAGAACAGTCCATTGAATTCAATTCGCAATTGTAACTAGTGTTTATCAACTTTGAGAAGGCATTTGTCTCTGTATAAAACTTCGAGAAGGCATTTGTCTCTGTATCTAACTTCGAGAAGGCATTTGTCTCTGTAGATACAGTAGTAATGCCCTGTGGAGCTCTTGCGCACTATTCGCCACTTCCACATTCCCCATAATCCTTTTCGCTTTGGGGGGCATGGTGACAGCTGACTTTCCAAAACAACAATGCGTACCGTGGCGGGAGAGTTGTGCATCGCGATTTATCGACATTAAAACAGTTGTCGGATGTTTCAAAGTTGGGAAAGGTCGATTTGAAACGCATTTGTAAACAGCTGAATTGTCCCACCGAAAATCTCGGTAAAAAGGCAATGATAAGTGTGGTTTGTAACCAACTGAATATTTCCACATGCGGTGACAAGAAGACGAACAAAACTGAGTTGCAGGAACAAGAACCCAAATCTAAAAATTGGCTTCCTTATCTGCGTGGCTGGGGATTTGGCTGTGCAGCTACATCACAGTTTCGCTTCGCGTTTCTTAATTGATACCCTTCATCAGTTTGGTTTCTGTTCGTCCAATCAGGAAGTTTTGTTCAAGCAGAACGCAGCAGTGGACCAAGGAACAGAGATTTCGAATTATGGTGGGGAGTTTGTTCAGTATGTTGCAGACAACGTAGATCACAATTTGCGTACTCTTGACAGGAAAAGCACTTTTCACGACATGAGGATTATTGCCACCAAAACACCAGGCACTAGGTAAACAATCAGTGTACCAAGACGGAAAGTTAATACGAAGACATACTTAAAGCAAGAAAGATCGAAATTCACGCTCCCTTGCAACCGAGAATGCCAAGTCTAAATGCTAATTTCAAAGAAATTAATCTTAAAACCTCTCTATTGTTTAGTAGAGTAAGTCGCCAAGTTGGGCAGGATTTATGCAAGCCGTACTCAAAGAACACCATAAGGGAAAGTCATCGATCTCATTTCTCTCCATGATTGACATGAGTCCCAGCGACATTACCTGCATTAACTCCACTTTGCAGTTTGTTTCCAGTCATGCAGAGGAAAATAGAATTGCCAATGCTATCATCATTTTGACCAGCCCTTGTGGTGGAAGGTCTATTCTTTTGTCAACACCAAATCTTTCAACAGCGAACTATGAAAGATCATTTTGCGCCTAGGAGGATTTCACACTGAAATGAGTTTCCTCGGGAGCATTGGTCATCTAATGGCAGGTTCTGGCCTGAAGGAATTGCTGGAATTAATCTACGCACCGAATGCTGTCCAGCATATGCTATCTGGAAAATCAGTGTCACGTGCGTTGCGTGGCCATTTTATCATTCATTCCGCACCGAATGCATTATTGTACTCAATAGCATTAGGTGGAACTATACCTCATCTACAAACAGCAGGTATGAATGACCCTTGTTATAATTACCTGCAAATATCATTAATAATTTCAATCATGGTTATTGGGTTTTGATGAAGAAACTTGGCCCGCCCCTGGTATACTTGTGCACGATAATTCAGAGGGGTAAGTATTTAACTCACCACGTTTGAGTAAAATAGAATTAAATTTGCCGAGACATTTAAAAAACAAATTCTTTTCGCAAACTTGGTGGGGTGCGCACAGCAAAACACTTTACCTCTCCAGCACCAATGAACCAGTATCCACAAAAGGTAACGATGAACGCTACCTATAATAAAACACGAGTGTGGGCCGTTTACTAATATTCATTATTTCTACCAACACAGGTAACAAGAGCGCTTGTGAAGCAAATTCATGTGACCTGGTTAAAGAGTGTGAGAGGTTATACCAAGAACTTGTAGGAAATAAAAAGACTGCGGACAAAATTGCAACCTCTGAAATCCTCAACAGCGTCCACATTCGCGTAGCGGAGGAGCGAAATAAAATTAAAGAATCCAGTGGAACAGCGACACTGTGGTTACAATATATGGACATGGTTGACATTTTAGTCACATTTATTAAAGCTGAACGCACCACGAATTGGGATTTGCATCTGAAAACAACCTCTAAGATGCTGTCATTGGTTGTACTTCAGGCCACAGCCTATACACCAAGTGTGCGTATCTCTATCTGCAATCGATGCAGATTCTCAAATTCTCACGTTGTAAGAAAAAGTGACCGTTATTGGGCCAGTTTGTCAACTGACCTAGTAATCGAACAAGTGCTTATGAGGAGTCTTAAGAACACCGGTGGATTGACACGCGGAAGCGGGTTAACAGAATGACAGCGTCTCACATGGCTCTTATCTACGCCTGCATGTGTTGAGATAAACTGCGCAATGCAAGAGCTAGTTGGTGTCGAATGCGAACATAGCGCACAGAATAAAGACTTGTCACCAACAAGACAAAAACGAGACATGAAAGACATTATGTTAATTCTAAATACACTCTCTGATGGAAGAAATCCCTTTGCATAAAATTCCGAGCTGAAGAATATCATGACTGGTGTCAATGCCCAAGAGTCTGTTGACGTTGACGACGCTAAGGCCAAAGGGGAGAAAATTCTGTCTTCAATGACCGGTACGCAAGTTAACACTTACTCTTTTAAGAAACACGAGCAATCCATTTATAGAGTATAAACAGTTACAGATTTGGCGTGCGGACGCCGAGCGTGCGGACGTATGCATTGAGCTCCGTATTTTGGACCAAAATCCTAACAAAATCTTAACAATTCCTTAGCAAAAGCTTAAGAAGTTTAGAAAGTTATAATCATGACAAAAGATATTGCCAAACTGCAGAAAGAGAACAGCGAATTAAAGAGTCAAGTAGTTGAATTTGGCAAGGAGCTGCAAGATTTAAAAGACAAAATGGCCGCGTATACTTCAACGGAGACGCCACGGGAGGAACAGATTCAACTAAGCAAAAGTGTTGAATTCTTTGCAAAGGGATATGATGAATACGAAACGTTCAAGAAATTATGGGAGAGCAAAGTTGGAAAACGGACTCAGAAACAAAGTTTGACGAAGCTTTGGAGTCTTCGCTTCAATGTAGTTATCAGTATAACATAAAAATAACTGGCTTAAAACAAACGAGGCCACGACGCGAAACTGAAGAAGAGTCAATGAAGCTATTTCTCAAACTTTTTCATGCTCTTGGTGCAACTATGCAGGAGTATTATATTGACGTAGCACACCGAGTACAATCGAGAAATAAGGAAAGCTCATTTTCTCAGCCTATCATTTGTAAGTTCACTTGAAGAACGGCAAAGGAATTGATGATTAAATTTTCCGAAAAGAATCTCAGATATATCAATTTGGAAGAAAGCGTTATTGAAACAAACGGTACTGTTGGAATCTACAACCATCTCACGTCAAAAGCACAAAAGCTAAAGAATTCCAAAAGATGAATGGTTATGCCTACTGCTGGACGAAAAATTCTACGAACCTACTAAAAGAAACTGAAGACTTAAGCTCTAAAATAATTAAAGTCACCAACACGGATGTACTGAACAACTTGAAGATCTCACTGTTGGAGACTTTGGTATTGATCAGGCTTCACTTATGGATAGTCAGTCAGAAAGACCACGAACAAGATCTGCGAGAAGATAGGCTTCATTTATGGACAGTCAGCCAAAATGACCACGAATGAGATCAGCTAACTGATAAGTGTGCCATAAATAACTAAAATGGTACTTCAAGAACTCACTCGTAATTTATTTAAAGATCTTCCATATTACGGACTGAAAAATATTGTAAATTATCATGGTCAGTTTAATAATCTAGTAGAAAATAATCTTCCAACAAAAAGATATTTAAATAAATTGCATAGCTTATATGTCAACTTAAATACAAGACAAAAAGCTGACATGCCTTTCTCTACAGCTATTCGCTCGTTATTATTCGCTTAATAGTTTTAGCAAATTAAAAAACACAAATAGAGCATTTTTGAAACCTGAACACCCCTTTTCAATTCTTCATAACAATGTTAGAAGTTTGAATTTATATTTAATTGGAAAAGTTTCAGTATCATTTACTAGATGAGCTTGATTATGAATTCGATGTTATTGGAATAACTGAAACTAAAATTACTAATTCAAATATACCATTATTACTTAACTTGAATCTTTGAATACGTTCCCACTCCTTTGGCATCGGGAGGAGTTGGTATGTATATCAACAATAAGCTTAAGTACTCGGTCTTAGAAAAAATGTCAACTGATGCGTATCAAGCACTCTGGATAGAAATCCATTTGCATGGCAAAAAGAACATAGTATGCGGAATTATTTTAACAACAACAGTTTTATTTATTAAATTACTCTGATTACAATTGAAGTCAGC